>Ga0214544_1001827_pt1 | contig 44779 bp, 25 predicted proteins | sample CNSS3metaG_FD_160074 | JGI IMG/M metagenome (GOLD analysis project Ga0214544, IMG submission 160074) | Root nodule microbial communities from cowpea collected in UCLA plant growth center, Los Angeles, California, USA - CNSS3 | ecosystem: Host-associated > Plants > Roots > Nodule | place: USA...
GTTTAAGTTCCCCACCCTTACCCCAAGTAAGCGGCCTGGGTCGAACACCCTTATCTTGTGCTTAATTCGTTTAAGTTCCCCACCCTTACCCCAAGTAAGCGGCCTGGGTCGAACACCCTTATCTTGTACTTAATTCGTTTAAGTTCCCCACCCTTACCACAAGTAAGCGGTCTGGGTCGAACACCCTTATCTCGTGCTTAATTCGTTTAAGTTCCCCACCCTTACCACAAGTAAGCAGCTTGGGTCGAACACCCTTATCTCGTGCTTAATTCGTTTAAGTTCCCCATCCTTACCCCAAGTAAGCGGCCTGGGTCGAACACCCTTAACATACAATCGATTGCGTCACACATACAGCACATATAATCAAAAACCGACATACACAATAACATACAGAACCTTAATTGCACTTAAACATAAGTGCAAGAATGTACCAATGTAACAAAATGTACCAAATATTACAGACATAGGCTCATAATATTCTCGAATCAATTAAAACCGAAATCCTATTCTGCTACATCAGTTGCTACCTCCTCGGCATCGCCCGCCTTCTTCTCGTCCTCTACCACCTTCTCCTGCGCCTCCTCATTCCCATTCTCCTCATCCTCCTGGACCAACTTCCCGTCAATAACATCCTTATTTACATCAAACCTCGAGTCTGTTATGTCCACATCTTGATGGAAAAAAGCCGCCTGCCGTAATCCCTTCTCAAAACCATTGATGTGCTTCTGTATGATGCTGTTCTTCAGATCATCAAGCTCACCAACAGCTCCATCGTACTTGTCCTTCAAATCATCGTAGTCATCCTCCAATTCCCCTATACGTTTATTGAGCTTTTCCTCAGAATCCAAGCAACGAACCCTCCATGTTGCCAACCTTTTCCTCTCCGCTTCCCAGCCATCCTTTGCCTTCTCCAATGCAGCCTTTTCCTCCTCCAGCTTATCCACCTTCCTCTGCAACTCCCCCACCTTCTCCCGGCCACCCTCATTCACTTCCCTCCTATAAAGCGACCCAACACGCCGGCTCAAGACTAAAGTCTTGCTTCCAAATTCGACCATTGTTCTCACAATGTGCTCTACATCTATGTTGTCAATAGAATTGATGATGGTATTTGGGAGGGTAATTGAAATGTCCTTTCTCACGGATATCTCTGGCAGCTCGATCAACCCAGCTTCCGGCCCCTTCTCTCCACTAGTCGACCCCGTTCCAAGCAGGGCCGCCCTTACTTTCTTCACATCTTTTCCCTTTCCGGGTCGAGGCGGAAGCTCAGCCTTCCTTTTTGTCTCACCGTGCACGTGCACCTCCACCATCGATTCTTGTAAGTTGGGAACATCAGTCTTCCCAGCCGCCTTGGCCTTAGCGGCCATTTCTTTCCTCAACGTTTGAAAGAGCGCTAGATTCTTCTTTCCAAACTGCGTCGTATGCCCTACAATAACACATTATAACTCGGATCAAAACAACTTAGCATTATTAACACAGTTTAAGTAATAAACAGATACCTTCGATATCTATTATCGGATGCACCGAATTATAAACCCTAACTAAGCCCTTAGTGGGCAACTTATCGACAAACTTCAACAACATCCTCACCACCTCCTTATCACCAGCCGACAACTCCTCCATCCCCATTCTTTATACCGGGAGGGATTGCTGGTCCAACTAAAGGGAAACTTGGTACTCCCATCCGCATTCAAAAAGTGAGCTTTGCCTCCTTCCTTGACGACGACCTTGAAGTACTCATCCTTGAAGTGCTTGAAAGATTGGGAGAAGGCATCCAGTCTACTGATGCTAGGACGACTTATCAAAGATAGCCAAGTAGCCGGCCGCCGAGGTCTGGTGTCGTAAAAATACAAGAAAGCGTAAGGAGTGGGCTCCAAGTATAAGGACTAACACAGAATGCGGAAAGCCTGCAAATAGGCCCAACTATTCGGATGTAGCTGTGTAGGTGCCACATTCAACGCCCGCAATACGCCCATAGCAAAATCATCTAACAATAATCGCACATGAAGTTAAGAAAAGTGGCACATATACATGTAGAAAAACTTTTCGGCAGCCCCCTCCTGCCCATGGCATACCCGATCGATAGCACTAACCCTTTCCAGAGAAACAATGTCCCCACTGACACCCTTGGAGATAACAGGTGTGCAGTTCAACCAAGAGTTCAGTAGACGGGACCACCTGAACAACGATGATTGATCACGAACGTCAGCAGCCACCCACCCATAGCCGCCTTTCGCCGTCCAGTTGCTCTCCTCCAACTTTTCGGGGGGATCCTCTCGAACCTCCCTAACAATCTCCATGGACATCCCACTTGTAACAACCCCAGAACTCGTACCCTCGTCATCAAGTCGCCTATCTTTACTCCTCTCCGACTCGATACTCTCACTATTACTAGACGTAGACATGCTATCACTACTAGACATACCTAGTTTCATTTTTACGAGAAGATGTCGGTTGATTTTGGGAACTAGTTGGACTGTATAATGCGCACAAGATCTCTGAATTCAGGATTCTCACAAATGAAACAAGTAACCCCTCATCTGTTTTCAAATCCATATTTATAATCCATGATCCCAAACGACGAAAACTCTTCCCGCCAAAATAGTGCCCCAGACCAATCGACACCAACATTGCGAAGGATATGACACTTAAAACGATGGCGCCAAAACTTTTTCGATTTGACCACTGACACCCCTTCACCTACCTTCTGACGGTTACCACTTTTTAGCCTTAACATTGTTCACCACACTTAAAGGCTGGGGGACTGGTGTATCACCTAGCCGTTTCCGCTAGCACACCAACACATATCACCCTTGACCGATAACCCATATCGGACAAGGCTGGGGGACTGGTGTACCACACCTAGCCAAACTCGACCAAATAAGTAAACAATGTATATATCAAGGCAGCCAAGTATCCAGCCTAGGCCGAGTTAGCCTAACTTGTACCGGTTTTAACCTATACATCTGAAAGAATGACCTACACCTCGTATAACCAATATAAGTTGTCAAGGTAGGTAGCCGGTCCGGGCCACCTACTCCAGGCCGACAACTCTAATAGACTTGGTAAAATAGAAGCCCCCACCTTCAATAGGTCTTAAGGGCCTGGGTTAAGGCCCAGGCTCACTCATGGCCCAAGCCCACTCATGGCCCAAGCTAGGACCCAAGTCAAGGCCCGGCCCATGAGGTAATCAGACATAATTAATGCTCTATAAATACGCATGGACCCCAGTAATTAAAGGTACGCATTCATTAATCATTGATTTGACTCTCTGAGAGCTTTGACTTACTTGAGCTTCGGAGACTCTTTGCAGGTAACCCCTCCTGGGTTCAAGCTAACATGTATCAACCAGGGAGAAACCAACCGAAGAGATAGTGGTCTACATGGTAAGGTGATGCTCGTGCCTAACTCATCTTATTTGTTCTCTGCAGGAACAACACTATTTCATCAAATTACACCATCAATTACACTAAAAATCAATGAAGTACAACGTCAGATCATCTCTTAAGACCTAACCCTTCATTTCCCTTCGAACAAAATCATGTCAAAACGCACAAAATAGCAAAAATTGAGTCACAAACCCATGCCGCCTGGCGGTTCAACCAATCCTACTAGGCCCTTCATCTAGAAAACCCAAATCTGGGTACAATACCATGCGTCGCCTGGCGACCAGGGATGTGCCGCCAGGCGATTCCTCATTGGGAACCCAAAAACAAGCCAAAATGCATGTGTCGCCAATTCTCCCTTGATCACCAATGACCCTCCTTGGTTCTTCTCAATTCAGCCCCAATGCTCCCTTCATGTTTCATGCTGATTAATATAAGTAAATGATTATATTATCCCACCACATGATCAACATATATTTAAAAATAATAACAAATAAACAAAACACAATTAGCATACATAGGACTTGAACCCAAGTCTTCTCACATAACAAAGATACTCTCAACCATTTAAACCACTACTTCTCATGTCATACAAGTTAGAATTTAAACTCATAAAGGCTATCATTATCCGCATTTATTAATTAATTAATTATTTAATTAATTAAATTTCACGGATCTTACATTTAGAGTTTTTCTTCTAAATACGGCACACTTAATATTATTCTTATTATTAATTTTATTTTATTTTACCATTATTATTATTATTATTATTATGATTATTCTTATTCTTATTCTTATTACAATTTTATTTTACTATTATTATTATTATTATTATTATTATTATTATTTATTTCTATTATTTTATTATAAGTATAATTATAATAATAATAATTATTATTATTATTATTTTTTCTATTATTATTATTATTTAGTATTTTATTTTATTTTACTATTATTATTACAGTTACTATAATTTTTATTCATTATTTTTATTTTGCATATTATTATTAATTTCATTGATTTTATTTTATAATTACATTTATTATAATAATAATAATTATTATTATTATTTTTTCTATTATTATTATTATTATTTATTTTATTTTATTTTATTTTACTATTATTATTAGAGTTACTATAATTTTTATTCATTATTTTTATTTTGCATATTATTATTAATTTCATTGATTTTATTTTATAATTACATTTATTAGTATTATTATTTTATTTTATTTTACTATTATTTAATTATATTGTTATTATTATCATTGTTTTGTTTTATTGATGATTTTATTATCATTATTATTACTTTATTTTATTTTATTATTATTATTATTATTATTATTATTTTATTTTATTAATATTACTATTTTATTATTATTGTTTCATTTTATTTTATTATTATTTTCATTATTAATATTTTTTTTATTTGTATTATTTCGTTTTATTATTATTATTATCATTATTGTTATTGTTGTTGTTTTTCTTATTATTATCATTACTACTATTTTATTGCCCGTACGATATTTTGGGGCAATGGTTATGTGTTCTTCCTCGTTTCTATATTGTTTGGTTGTCTAGGATTGTGTGTTGGGTATAACACTTTGTTTTGATAGTTTTATGTGGATTTATTGTGATTCTTCGGGATGTATGAATGCAAGGATATGGTTGTGTTTAATGTATAACCATGTAATATTGTGTAGTTGAGTTCAACTTAATGATATGAAAGTGTGTTTACTTGTCATGGATGCATGTTTTGTGTGAACTGAGTGTCTTGTGTAAATAGGTTCATTGGAACCTATTTTAGAGTGCCAATACAAGTAAATTACCAGTTACTGGTGTGGCGTCTAGCGGAACGGTGTAAACCACCAAGAGATTGGCCACAAAGTGAACTCTAGAGTAAAACCTGAGAGTTGGTGTTTGGCGACAGAAGCGGTCCCGCCAAGCGGTGTGTTGTAGAATTGGGCCTAGACCAAAATTCAGTGGGTTGGTGCCCAACAATGCCAAGTGTTCCACCAGGCAGCCTGGAGCACAAGTTTGCCTAGCGATAGGGTGAGTGGCGTTTGGCGGTTCCGGGTGCAGAGTTGAACTACATGGAGGGTTCTACACCGCTTTGGATGAAGGTCATGAGGCGATGCTTTGTTGGAGGCCCAGTTATGAGTGTAACTTGTATTGGGGTAACACGTGGCCAGTCGAGGTTGTAGCCTGGTGGTTTTGGAAGTCCAGTGGAGTGTGCAAGATCGTGGCTCGTACGACTAGGTTCTGGAAGATTGCCCTCTTCAGTGTAACTGATTGAGTTTGGTAGTCTGGGGACAACTACGGACTGCGGTTCGTTTTGGGAAACTCCACTTGGTATCACAGATTGTGGACGTGACAATTTATTCCCGTGTGTGGACTATTAGGTGGTGGCCTATAGTCGGAGGGGCAAGTAGACACTCATGCAACAAAGATCGATCAGTGTACTTATCTAAAGGCATAGAATCAAGATGCGTCAAACAGAAAGTTTGGAAGTGGAGGATTGAGGATTGGGGCTAACACGGGTTATGGTTATGAAATGCTTTAATTATGTCATGTTGTAATTGTCCTTCTTGTATTTGAGCTCACCTATCTATGTGTGTTTGATGATCATGTAACTTGTTACATGGGAGAATATGTTGATGCAGGTGAGCGTGTGGATGCCTAGAGTCGGAGTGGGGACCAACTATGGGAGTTTTTACTAGTTTTCTTCATGAACTATTTTGTAATGAATATTATGAACAAATAATCTTTGTAAGAATTGAACGCCGTATGGATTTTATAATTGGCGCGTTGAAATAAAGGTTTAAATTTTCTCGCGTTCTGGAAAAAGTAATTATCATAAATGTGGTTTTATACTTATATTCCTATTTTAATTATTTAATTAGAAATATTCGACCGGGATGTTACACATATGTCGGAAAGATGATTTAATATGGGTCGCATGTTTGCTTGGGCTAGGGGGCATATTTTCTTTTTATTCTTGAGTCATGATAAATTTTGAGGAGTATTGATGCAAAGGAGGAAATTTGGGAATGTTATAGTTCATAGAAAAATTGGATTGGGCAGAATTTCTTATCCTTGTGATGCTCATATTTTGGTTGTTGGAATGTGTGAAACATGTGCCTTATTCATGAAAAATGTTGTTTTTTGTTTTGTATTTTTGTGCAATGTGGGGCACTAAATGTTGGCTTCCTAAATTTAGGTAGTGAGTTACTGGACGTTGGAGGTTGGGTGCCAAGTTTAGGGGGCACCAGGCACCACTGATTTGTTTTTCTAGTCTGCGCAATTTTGTATAAACTGAGTTTTCTGGTTTGTTAACTGTTGGATTGAGATGATATTTTGATAATCGATCGATAACATGTTATTCTTCAGTATAACCGATGTGATCTTCGTTTGGAAGTCCATAGTTGGAGATATATGTCACACATGATTGATATTTTTTTTCTTGTTGTATTGTGTTGATACTTTTATTTTGATAAATTGTGATAGGTCACAATGTGTAGTATATTGGACGTTTGGGCATGATGTGATATGATATGTATATGTGTACATATGTGATGGAACAATATGAATTCTTTGATAATTGTACATTTTATATTTAGCATACTTTCTTATTTAATGCCCGTTATGTATTTAATACTTTCATATTAGTGTCCATTATATTTTATTATGTATTTATGAATTGTAACAATATAATATAATATGACATTAAATATTTTGTTGTGTTTAATATTTTCATATGTAATGCCTTCAATATATTATTGGGTTGAATATGTTTTTAGTCTGTTTTTAAAACTTTGGACCAATTTAGTCTCTCATCATTAGAAATGTATGGATTTATTCATTTTAACAAAATTTTGTTAAGTTTACTTGATGTTCAAATGCGTTTCTCAGCTAATATTGAAGCAGAAATGTGTCAAACGATGTAAACAACTAAAATGCTATCATAATTCTATTGAAATATCAAATAAACTTAAAAAAAATTAGTTAAAAAGATTAATCTACACATTTCGAAGAGAGACTAATTCCAATTTTCAAGGAAAGTTAAGGAATCAAAAACATATTTAACCATATACTATTTTATTTTATGTAAGTTATTAATCACTACATGGTAATATAATATGAACTGGAATACTTTATCCTATATATTTAATGCTCACTGAATTATATTGCTTTCATATGTCATTTTAATTATAAAATATTGTTGCACATTTAATTTGCATAGGCCTATTGAAATATTACCAAACTTTTTTTTTAATTGTCCTATTCTTTTACGATTTTCTGTATTGCAGAAACTATATATGGTTATACCTCAATCTCGGTCGAGCTGATGTATGAGCAATAAAGGATCCAAGAAGCCTAACTACATTATAGCCTCCCTGTCAACACCACGATCACTAAGAGTCTCCACATCTACTCGCACAAAAGATTTGGTGATCATCGAAAAAAAGAAAACCAAAAAGAAACACAGACACAAAGAGAAAGGGTAAGCTAGAGATAAAATAATTTTCACTATATATGTATACAAGCAGATTTTTAAACAAGAATTTCAGTAAGCACACAAAGCATGTGAAGGCAAACAACGCAAGATCCTAAACTCAATTATCCAGATTATACGCTTGATATAGAATTCTAAAGGAAGTTTCCATTTGTGCTGGTTTCTAAACTCTGCAAAGTCTAGACATAAGGGGTTATCACCCAACCACACTATAGGGTTAATCCCGTTATCATCTAAGGCCATTATCCTGCCAAAGGCTGGGACCTCCTACCACTCTCACCACATTTATCATTCTACTCTATGTGAGGGTGAACGATTATTAGAATTCAGGATACCTTCCTCAATCTCGCTCAAGCTAAAGAGCACTCACTTAGGTGACAGGAGCCTCTCGCTTAAGCTAAAAGCTCTCGTTTGGGCGAGATTGCAAACAGGGTGCATTGCAGGTTTCTGCGAGTTCTCGCTTAAGCGAGACCTCCTTGCTTGAGCGAGACTTCCCTCGCTCAAAACTAGAGCAGGAACTTGGGAGAGTTTTTATTATTCTCACCTAGGCGAGACTTGCTCACTTAGGCAAAAACACAACAAGATATTTTTACACCCACTCCAACATCATTCAAGCACCAAGAATATAAAACAGACCAAAAATGAACAAAATATCTTAAAATCATGAAACCCTAGCTTCCCTTACCTGAAAAAAGAAAACTGCAGGGGAAGAGAGCCCTAATAGAAGCTCACCATAGCACAACGACGACTTAAAAGCTGAAAATAGAACACAAGGTCGAGGATGAGGTTCTAGAGAAAACTCAAGACAAAAACTAAAGCACCTAAACTAGAAAAAGAGATAAACATAGGTTTGAGTTTAACTTACTTGGAGAAAAATGAGATCAACTAGCTCAAAGGGGGGACGAGCTTATGCCCTAGCAGAGCTCTCTGTTTCAGCACTGTGAGGGAGAAGTAGAACAATTTCTGAGAAGGGAGACAAAATGAGTGGGTAAGTCGTTGGAAAGGGATCTTGGGGATACTACGTGGGCTGACCCTTGGCCTTCTAATAAGGTCAGGCCCAAACCTTATTAGAGTAGAAAAAAAAGGGTCTTACAACAATTATAAAAAAGAATTGAAAATTTTGATAAATTGAATTTATTTTATGAAATGCAATAGATAAACAAGTTTAGTATATTTGTTATTAGAAATTAATTTTAAATTTTTTATGTAAAATATAAATTTAAATAAACTTAGTCTTGTTAAAAATATTTAATAAATATATCAATTTTATTAAAATAATTGTATATTGTTTATATAAAAATTAAATTTGTTTTCAATTAATCAAGTTAAAAATATCAATTTTAACAAAAATATTTGTATAATGTTTATATAAAAATTAAATTTGATTTGAATTTAGAGAATGACAAAAATATGTTTAGTTTTAAAAAAAAAATTAGGACTGAATTAAAACAAAATAAAAATACAAATGGCATGATAGTGACACGTGACACTACCCTTGCCACATCAAACTGTCACTACCACGTGACACGATGTTAACTTGACAAATGACACATTTGTATTTTTTTAAACTTGTTAGTATAGTACTAACGGAAAAGACCTATTTCAACCAAATTTCCCAAAATAGAGACCAAATTAAGATGCATAAAAAAAGGGGACGAGTGGAATGATTTAACCTATTTAAAAAGATAATATTGAGTTCAAAATTCTTATAAACTTTGTAATAGAAATTATTAATGTACAAATATATATATATATATATATATATAAAATTAGAAAACAATATTATAATTATACAATAAAGATGGAATAAAATGTAGTCTTCAATTTAAGAGTACATATTGAGTAAGATGAAATAATTTGTATTATTTTTTTAACCATGACAAAACGTGTTTGTTCTGATTAATAGGTACAAATTAATTCAAATATTTTTAAAAATAAAAAAATATTAATATATAATTGTGAATTTTATACGTAACACTTCACTTTAGGATTAGACTATTAACTAAAACATTACAAGTTAGTATTAAACAATAAACAATCACATAAATATGTATTGTGTTATGTTTTTAAAAATGAAAACTCATTCATATGAAACTACTACTCCTTACAAAACTTCTAACCAATCTCATTGTTGTCAAATTTTCCATTTGTACTATACTCTATTCATGTATAATATATGATCATAGCAGGTGGACTAACTACAAGACAATAGACAACATGGTAAACTAGTTAAATTGTTAACCAATTACATGTTCAATCAACCACCAAAATGAACATTCCAAAATATATATATATATATATATATATATATATATATATATATATATATATATATATATATATATCATCCTTAATATAACATTTATTAAGACATAAATATACTCTAGTCTCAATTTCCAGAATACGTATGTTTTGAGTTGAATACACATGAAATTTTGAACCTATCAAGGAATATCATACTCAATGCATTCCCTAACAATGGACAATGGGGTAATCCTTCTTAGAATTAACTACATTGATACAACACCTCCACACATATATTAAATAAAAAAGTTTAACCTAGTATTTTCATGGCATAAAAACCCAGTCTCTATTCCACCTATTTACCATTAGCATAAACTATCACCTTTTCCATTTCATCTAGTCTCATTCATTCACGAAAAGTTTTTATAAGTTTCGCTTAGCACCACCCATTCTCTATCCCACAAGCCATTATTGAATAAAGGCTCGCCCAATGGAAAATTAGCGCTCAAAGCAAAAGTTCAGCACTTAGTGCTAAGAAGCTAGTGTCGAACACGTAGGCCACTAGAGCTCTGAAGATATAAATTTCTAGGCGATGCTTATTTGTTCTTAGGTGGTGGCTAGTGCCCTAAAATCTTAGAGCTCACTAGAATTTAGTTCCAGTTGGCGGTCAAGGCTATTGATAAACCTCTTGTTGCCTAAAGATTTAGTCAAACTCAATTTCCTCACTAATACTAATTAATATAGCAAAGTGGTCAACAAAGGATTAATCCAAAGGATAGCCAAAGACAAATGAGTGATTTATCGAACTCATCTTGTGGAAATGAGGAAATCTAATAAAATGTATTCAAACCAAAGTTGAAACAAACTTAATATGCTATGCAAAATGAGGAAATGCAATTTTTCGATGAAATGCCTAAGTGAACTAAGATGCTCCTAAGGTGTTTGACGAAAAGCTAACACTAACTATGTATGTCAATGTACGAAAATGCAATGCAATGCTTCTTAATTCAATCTAATGATGCAAATTGTTTCTAATACCTATATGAAACCTAAATGAACTACTGGGAATGATTCAAACCTCAACTATCTAGAATTCCAAAAATTTGGAAATTCTCTCGAGAGCACTTCACTTGCACAGATACAGGGAACGTCTGAAATCAAATTCTAGTAAAAGCTTCATCGAGATTGGGTTTCATGATTTCATTTAAAGTAAAAACAACAAACAATATATTTCTATTTCCTTCTCTCACACTCACATTGTTTGTTACATGCCTCGATTATTTCGTAAACAAGCCTAAACTAGAATAATAAAAATGTCTAGCAATTTTTACTATTACGTTCACATTAATGAAATCAATAATTGTTTTATCCTACTCAGGTTTCCCAAACTATCTTTTGGATCAGTCGGTACTCCCACATATGCACCATATCTAGAACATGTAGTTAAAGATCATAATATAGGTTCCCAAACTATCTTTTGGATCAGTAGAGACTGCTGGATGTTGAAAATTCATAGATTATGCAGTTAATATAATAATATTGAATGTAGAATACAGATAGAATTAAGAATACATTACACCCAACCCCGTGAATGAGGGAGTTAGTTACTCTTAAACATAATGAATGTTACATTGATGATGAAATCAACCTTCTGAATGTCCTTCTACCTTCAAGTGTATAGATATCAAGTTTCTTTCTCTCCAAGTACGTGTTTCACCTTTGTAAAACCTTCAATTTATGGATTTTCCAAAACGCACAACTCGCTTGGTGAATTTATTTGTTGGGCGAATTAGGCATCATTCGTTGGACGAGTAGTTTTTCATTGGGCAAATGGCACCAAACTGAATGGGGCCTACAACTTTGTACTTCATTTTGCACTGGAATTTCTTGTTGGATTTATCCTTTTTAATCTTATAGAACTCCTTATTCACGAAATATCTTTCAATTTTGCTGACTTGTACTTGAGTAACCAACTTTGTGGATAATTGATATTGTTGATAATCTTCAATTAATCAATATTCAACTCACTTTGTTGATAATCTTCCCAAATCTTTATGATTTCCACTTATTTACAAAATATAACCCAAACATATATCCTTTCTACTTTTATTGAATAACACCTAAAATATTAAATAAAATCCAAAATAAAATAACAATTAAACATAAAAATAAATAAAATAAAAACATGATAATGTCAATTATCAGAGGCAGTTCCACGTGTAAGTGTCTTATATTAAATTTACTCCCATATTTGTTATTTTTATTCCATTAAGTCTCATTTTTTTTTCAATGGAGCAATTTTGTCCCTCTCCAAATTGAGACCAAATTTAATGTTTATATAAATGTTATACTCATATTTTTATTAAATTCACATTTTTAATAAATATTTATGAAATTTGTTTAAACCAACTCTAACTACATTATTATGATATAATTGTTGAATTTATGTTTTATTTTTGCTACATGTAAAAAATAGGGTTAAAGTTGGTTTAAAAATAATGAAGAATTTTTCTTCTAATTTTAAACTAACTCTAACCTTTTTTCTTAACATAATGAAGACTTACATAAATCTTATAATTATATTCTAATGATATAATGAATTTTAATAAAAATATCAATGTAACATTTGAATAAAAAGTTAAATTTGGTCTCAATTTTAAAAGAGACAAAATCTCTCCATTTTAATCAAAATATCAATATAACATTTATATAAAGATTTAATTTAGTCTCAATTTGGAAAGGAACAAAATTGTTCCATTTAAAAAAATTGGGACCGAATTGAATCAAAATAAAAAATATAAGAACTAAATTGAATATAAGACATTGACACATGACATTGCTAGTGACATATGGCACGATATTGATTTGACATGTGGACATTTTTTTAAATACAAAAAATTAAAAAAAAATGGAGTAAGCAATTATGTATTGATGCTCATAACACATACATAAATAGATGATCAAAAAGTTGAAACTTCATATTGGACAAAACAATGATTACTACATTTAGTGTTGTCATGATTGTGGATGTTAAATATTATTGCATTCACTTATAAACATTATCAAATTGATGCCTTTTACAATTTATCATCACTATTTAAAAACTAATCATATTTATCATCACTATTTAAAAATTATATCTATTTTTAACTTCTTAATTTACTTCAAAATACTAAGAAAAACAAAATTCGTTTATTTTAAAAATAGTAATACTAGTGTAGGGACTGAATTGAATATAAGACGCTAACACATGGCACTACCATTGACATGTGGCACGATGTTAACTTGACACATGGACATTTTTATAAATTAAGAAAAATTAAAAAATTTAATAAAAAACAAAAACACCACAAACTAACATGTACCATACCTTGTTCACATGTTGTTAACTATTTAAAGGGCGTTAGCAAAAAAGAATAAAAATTGACCAAAATTAAGAAAAATTGGGACCTTATTGACCACGAAAAAAAGGACCACATTAAATAAACTCAACAAAAATAGAGACTAAATTAGTATTTAAGCCTTAATTTTATGAGTTATAACTTTAAAAAAATTATCTTATGATAATTACATTTTTAAAAAAGAAAATTATCAAGCATTCAAATCAAATGAAAATTAGAAAATAATTGATGAACGAACTATTTGATTGAATGTGAAACACTACTACTCTAACAACTCAAATGCAGAAGCATATTGCACAAAGTTTTCTTAACAAGACAATTGTGAACGTTCAAGCAAGAGCATAATTCAAATCAAGTTTGAGCTTATTCATAAAAGGAAAGAAAATATATTGAAGAGCCTTAGCAGATTTATATTGAAGTCATGAAGAATGACATTCAAGATTCAAGCTAAAAAATCAAATTATAGAATTGATTAAATCAATACATATCAAAAAGATTATGATGAAACACTACAATACAAATTCTCAATGGTTATTTAATGCAACAATTATATAAGGGATGCAGAGCCACACAGGAAGAACAACAAAAAAGAGCGAAGCTATTTTACAAAAAATCAAAGTGCTAAAAATTTTTCATATCATTATTGATTAGTGAATTGGGTTGAAAGCTTTGTAAATCCTTCACTGAGTGAAGTTGTAACTTGTGAGTGCACTCCTACTTTAGAGTGTTTTCTAATTATTCATTATAAATCTCAAGTGGGAGATTGAGAAGGATACCTAGAGAGATTGATACTCAGTGTAGTCTAGAATGTTTGGACTCATGTACCTAGAGTGTTTGAAACTCGTGTAACCCGAAGAGGTGATACTCCTTGCTTGTTAAAGGTATTCATTAGTTGAATTTCTTAAATAGGTTGTTTAAGAGACTTGACATAGCCTTAGGTGTAGGTTAACCAATATAAATCATTTGTGTGTATTCTCTTTATCCTTACTTTTTACTTTGAATAGTTTGCATGTTTGGTTGTTTGTGTGTGCATTGTTTAAATTTGTTACAACTTTATTCAACCCCCCGTTCTACCCACATTACACCAACATAACTTCATGGCATAAAATAACATGTAGTGGTAAAAGTAATATAAAAATGAACTAAAATGGTAAAACATAATTAAGGAAAGTGAATGAAAAACTAAATAACAAAATGAAACTTAGAACTATAGTGAAAACATTGAAAAGTAGTGAACTCAAATGCTAAACCAAGGTGTTTGATTAAATGTCTCAGTGAAACATAGTGTTGAATGAAACTGTTTGATGAAATGTCACAATGAAATTATGAATGCACAAAAGTGTTAGATGAATCACTTAATGAACTAAATTAGAAACTATAATATAAATGGCACAACATAACAATATAAGAATGAATCTAAAAGAGTAAAAGAGAACTAAATAAGCGAATCAAAACTGAAGAAAAAGGGTAGCAATGTAAACCACTGGCTGAAACACTAAAAATAATGAGTAATGTGTAAAAAATAAAAACTAAAACTAAGCAACTTGAAATTGAGTTTAGAACTAAATTAGATTGACTAAACCTAAGTTGAAAAACCAATAAAGAATGCCAAACATAATATGAAACTAAAAAATAGAACTAAAGCCAAGTGTAGAATTACAAAGCTAACATAAAAACTAAAGAAGCTAACTTTATAAATTATGTAAAATTGTAAAACATAAACAAAAATCAAATTGAAACTATGATTGAGTCACAATTACTAAAACAAAAAGAAAAGTAATGCAAAAAAATTGAAATTGAAATACAAAAATCAAAATCAATAATCAAGGACAGGGTTGGAATGAAAATACAATGGAAAATTGAATTAACTTTGAATGAAAAACATTCACTACAAAAAAATCGCGTAAATTGTGGATGTTATTTTTTTATATTACGACTATTTGAACCACCATAATTTACGCTAGTAGCGATTTCGAAAATTGTCATAGATCTTGATGCTAGAAAACATAATATAATAATTTGTAATGCCGCCATAGCAATCGCGATTTTATACATTGTATAAAGTGGCATTTTGTAGATGTAAATAACGACAATTTTAACTACCATAAATTTTTTCTTAAAAACAATTTCAATGTAAATAAAAATACTTTGAAATGACATTATTCTCAATATATTTTGATATTTTTAACTATCAAAATTTAGCAATTAGATTATTTATAATTGTTCACCTTCGTTTATAATTTCATAATATAATAAAATCTACTTTTCATCATAATAAATAATTTTTAAATGTACATCGATAATCCATTCACAATTACATATCCATGTCAATTTGTCTTGCTTGTTTGATCCTATTACGTTATTGGAGATTGTTAGTTTTGAAATGGTGATTTTAGCCAAGAAGGGGGGTGAATTGGCTTTATAAAACTTTTTTGAAAGCACAAACCTCTTTTCAATTGAATCTAATAGACTGGAAAGTTTGAATGTAAATGTTGCAAACCAATACACTTTCAGTCGATTAAAATATAAAACAGTTGACTAATTTGTTCTTGAAGCTATAAAACAGTCGATTAAAAAGACAAATCAGTCAGCTAAAATACTAGAGAATTATGCAGAATGCAGAATTCGCAAATTCAACTCCCACAACAACCTTTTACATACAAGACTTGTTCTAATCAATGTTTTTAACAAGTATATAATCTCATATTACACAAGAACGCATTAAATCACACAAAAGATCATATTGCTAGCTTTTCTTGAGTTTTTAAAGAGTTTCAAAGTGAGTGAGATGAGGGAAAGAGAAATGCACAACTGTTTTTATATTGGTTCACTCAATCACAAAGCTACATCATGTTTACCAAGACAACCTGAGCCTTGTTTCCACTATATTCAAAAGTTTTATAAATTAAACACCAAGATTACACTTTTGAACAACAAAACTCACAAGATATATGACTCACACAAAAATCTAGACACACACGCTGCAAGAATCACACTTACAGACCTGAAATCACATCAGGCAAACCAACCAGAGGCACAAAAACATCCAAACCTGATGGTGGTTGTCCCTAGCCAAACCATACATGTGTTCTTCAAGCTACTCACAAGCTAAAATGCCTCCAAGATCAACCAAAATCAACCAAGATCTTCAAAACACGAGTTGCAGTTGTGTATAGCAGAGAGAGCTTTTCAAAGATGAATGACAAAGTTTCGTGCTCAAAAACTCATATCCGTACCTTTGCTTGCGAAAACACAACTTATATAGTATGGTTTAAGTGAAAATAGTCGATTGAATTTTCTGTACAGTCAGTTGATTTCACTTGACTTAAGTGAAATCAGTCGATTGAAAAATAATTCAAACTGACTGAATACATTCATACCAAAAACTATATACAGCAAGCCTTTTAACCTGTTAAAACCCATTTTAACATATTAAAAGAGATACACGAAGGTACACAAGGCATCTAACCTATGTCATATAGCCTACCAACATGATATAACACTAAACCTTTACATTTATCATGTTATTTTCATATTTAACACACTAAAACATGATCTTTAAAAGGTTCTTCATCAATCTTCATCAAACACCTATGATCTTCATGCACACGGCTTTATCAATTCTTTGCTTCAAGCTTGCTTGTGCCAACAATCTCCCCCTGAATTGATGAAGTCAACATCCTTGAGTTAAATTGATGAGCTAAGATCCATAGAGAAACCTGAAAAAGCTTTTGCATACAAGATACCAATATTCGAAACACACAACCAAGCAAAAGCACACAAGCATACATACCTATCACATATGCATATGCTCCCCTATCATTAATAATGTGATTTAACTTCATATTTTAGATTAAGTTTGCAGTATTATATGATTCAAATCTTAACACAATTTTACAATTTATTTCAGATTTTAGAATTATTTCAGATTTTCCAATCTTAACACAAATTTACACATTTTAACTCATTTCTCTCCCCCTTTAGATTCATCAAATGAAAGTAAATGCATAGAGCATTAACATAGGGATGTATCAGAGCACCTGATACGAATACAAATACACTAGAACAGAAACAGAAATGACAGATACATCATCAAGCTGAAAACTGATATAATCAGTCGACTGAAATGAGAAAATAGTCGATTAAAAAACTGGAACAGACAGACACACAAAATGTAGCACGAAAATGCAATGCATGACCTATAAGCCATTCCCTTCACTCATTCCTAGGGTTGTCTTTGTTGTAGACATTGGAGAGGAGGTCATGAACATTGTGGAGTTGGTCATCCAAGTCTTGGAACCTTGTTGTGCAGTATGCATGATGTGCATTTTGTACCATGTTGAGGTCTTGAAGCTGGTTGAGAACCATTCTCTCAAACTAAGAGTATGCAGGTCTAGTATTTTCAAGAGGGTTATAAAGCTCAATTATCATGGGTTGTGGTTCATCTTCCCCTTGGTTTCCTCCACTAGTTCTAGCTTCATGGTCATTTTCTCCAACCTCAATATTAGCACCATGATCTCCTTCAACCAAGCAAATGTTGCCAATCTTGGTGAATCCCATCTTATGCATATTCAATGTTGAAACATGATTTAGAAGCCCAATAGACTCCTCAAGCTCTTCTTCCACATCCACACCAAAATGCTCAATAAACTTGGAGATGAGCACCACAAATGGAGGCTTAAAATCTGTGAGCCTCTTTGCCTTCATCATGTAGTCACGAATTATGTATGTCTAGTCCACCATCACACCATTTTGAATGCAGTACATCACCACAAGATCACCTTCATTCAAGGTTGCATGATTACTCCCCCTAGGAATGATGATTTTTTTCACCACCATAGCTAGCAACCTTTCCTCCACACGAAGCCTTTCCACATGGAAATTTCTAGTTTGCTCACCTTGATTACGTACACATTGGTTGAAATATTGCACTTTTTTTAATTCATCCACTACACTAGTTTCACCCTTACGAACTTGCACACCTCTTTGCCTTAGGCCAACCACATCCTCCCATGTTGGCCTAGTGATTTCCATCTCCACACCTTTAACACTTGTTTTGAGAATGCCATTGTTGAACTTAAGGTTGGCATAGAACACTTTCATCAAGTTCAGATACACCTTTCCCGAAAGTTCAAGGAATGTCTTCAATTTTTGGGTTTTGAGATGTTGCTCAGTTGCCAAAATTCTCTGCCCTCAGCCATGACATGCGAATCACCTTAGGAAGGATGATTTACTTCCTATTGATCTCAATCAAGAAGGTCTAAATTTTGTCTTCATCGCCTTCAAACCATACCTCAAGCCTTCCTTGATTCATGGTATTTGGAGAGGATGAAGTAGGTGGGATAGAGCTTTCATCATCTGAAGGGGTTGTTCGTGATCTTTTAGGCATGGTGAAATGTAGATTAAATCATGCAGATATTCTGGTTTAATGCAGTACAGGAAATCACAGCAATTCAATGTGAGGGAATCTGTATCAGAGATGCAGTGATGTGTTTCCCATGCGTTTTATGAACAATCCACTCACAAATAGTTCACATCTAATGCATGCTCATTGGAAATCATGTAATTAAAACACTTTATGGTCAATGCAATCAGAAAAGTTGATTTTAGCTGATGTAGTAGTTGTTACATGTTGCTGCTACAGTCCAAAAATAGTCATGTGATGCATACTTTGACTGGGTGAATCAATTAAAATCAATTCAAGCAAATCCACATCAGCATAAGTGATTTTAACACATAAAAATACAGAGTTAGTCGACTAAAATTGTACCAGAAAATTGATTTTTGGTGCAATGACAGTTTTAAGCGAAATCTATCTGTTAAATTTACAGTTTTAGCTGACTAAATATTTCAGATTAGACAAAATTCACACCAGACCAATTTAAATGAAATATATATGCTGTTTTGTGAGATTTAACAGATTGAAACAATTCCATAACACAAATTATGCAGATTTTGACAGTTTAAGTGAAATCTGTGTGTTGAATTTGCACATTTAGCTGACTAAAATTCTAGTAGTTTGAAAATTATATAGATTTTTATCATTTTAAATGCATCACACACATGATTTAATAAGATTAACAAGCCAAAAAAATATCAACATATATTCTTCATGTCAAGAATACCTAACCATTTTGTACCAATCACATTCACTACATCAGTTTTAGGAACAAGAGACCACACATCATTCCTAGTGAATTGATTAAGTTCATCTTGCATAGCAACAACCCAATGACTATCACATACTACATCATTCACATTCTTAGGTTCAATTTGAGAAACAAATGCAACATATTGAAAGAATGCAAGTTTGCGTCTAGTGGATACTTCCTGTTCTATGTCACCAATTATGTTGTCCTTTGATAATCCCCTGGGTTTAATCCACTCCTTTGGTAAGTTGTTGTCTGCAGCTTTCTCAGCCGACTGAATTTTCTTTTCAGTTGACTCATTTTTTGCAACAGATTCTAGTTCTGCAGCAGATTGCTTTTCCTGCATTGTATCTTCTTCATCTGCAATCTTAGGCACATGATCTTGCAATTTTGGGTTAGTTTCATCAAATACAACATGCATAGACTCTTCAACAATCATCAATCTCTTATTATAGACTCTATATGCATGACTTTGTATAGCATAGCCTAGAAAAACACCTTCATCCGCTTTTGCATCAAATTCAAGACTTTCTTTGCCATTGTTTAAAATGAAACACTTACATCCAAATACTTTTAGGTCACTTAAAATAGACCTCCTCCTTTTTGAAAAGTTCATAGGGTGTTTTCTTCAAAATTAGCCTAATCAACACTCTATTTAAAACATAGCAAGCAGTGTTGATTATATCAACCCAAAAATACTTAGGTAGTGAATTCTCATTTAACATAATTCTAGCTAGTTCCTCAAGTGACCTGTTTTTCCTTTCAACAACACCATTTTGTTATGGGGTTCTTGGTGTAGAAAAATTATGCTTAATGTCATGCTTTTCATAAAAGTGTTCAAATTTATCATTTTGAAATTCTCCACCATGGTCACTTTGAATGGACATTGTCTTGGAACTCTTTTCAATTTCAAGCATCTTGGCAAGTCTTTTAAAAGCATGAAAAATGTCATTTTTGGTACCTAAGAACAAAGTCCATGTGTACCTAGAGAAATCATCAACTATGACTAATGCATACAGATTGCCACCAAGGCTCATGGTTCGAGATGGACGAAATAGATCCATGTGAAGCATCTCTAAAGGTCTTTCAGTTAAAACAACATTTTTGGGTTTAAAAGAGACCTTGATCTGTTTTCCTTTTTTACATGCTTCACACACTCTATCCTTCTCAAACATTGAGTTTTGGTAGTCCTTCAACCAACTGTTTCTGTTTAGCCGATTAAAATGTTGCATGTGTATGTGACAAAGTCTCCTATGGCATAACCAAGTGTCATCCTCTTTTGTAAGCAAACAATGGATGTTGAATGATGCATGATGTAGATCAAGTTGATATATATTGTTGACTCTTTTTTCTATCAAAAGAATATTACCATATGCATCATATATAAAGCAATTATTTGGTTCAAACATGACTTTAAATCCTTTGTCACATAATTGACTTATACTTATCAAATTATGTTTTAGCCCTTCTACCAGCAACACATTCTTGATGTTGAAAGAGGATCCATTGCCTATGACTCCATTTCCAAGGATTCTTCTTTTGTTGTTGTCTTCATAGGTTACAAATCCTTCCTCCTTCAATTCCAACTTTGCAAATTTGGTCTCCTGTCATGTGCCTTGAGCAGTCACTATCTAGGTACCACAGGTCCTTCTTTTCCTGTTTTATGACCTGCAAAACAACATAGTATTACATGGTACCCTTTGATAGTTTGGGTCCAACATGGTTATGCCTTTCTAGATCCTTTTGGGATCCATTTCATAAATCCCTTAGGTACATTATACTTTCTAGCATAGCAATTCTTAAGAACATGACCTTTCTTCATACAATAGTTGCAAGAAATGAAGGGCATAGCATTTGGCTCACTCTTGGAAAAGAAACTTGCCTTCTTTTCATGGATAGGTGTATAACCAAGTCCAGCCTTCCCAAAAACACAATTATGAGAGCTAAGAACAACTTCCAGGTTTGCTTTTCCTCTTGTGAACTTTGCACAAGTTTTCAAACAACATTTCACTTGATTTTTCAAAGTAGTGCAGTTTTCACAAGGTTTTATAGCTAGCTATTTTTCATAACAATCGACTAAATTATTGTAAATCATTTCCAAATGTTTGAAATTAGTTTTTAAGTCGACTATTTCTGATTCTAGTTGGCTAACTCTATTTTCTAGCCAGCTATTTAATCCTTTTAGTCGATTGTTCATGACAACAATTTTGTTTGCCTCACTATGCAACTATTCAAAGTCATGCAACAATTGAAAATAGACATTTTTATCCTTAGATGACAAGGAACTTACTTGGCCTGATGACGATGATTCATATCCGGCCATGAGGCATAAATTTGCTTCCTCACTTTCTTCTTGAGATGAAGTGCTTGTTGAATCATCATTGTCCTCCCAAGCTTTGTAGGCACGTCTTTCCTTGGCCTTTTTCTCCTTTTTCCTGTCATCAACCTTCTCCTTCTCTTTGTTAACATTAGGACATTCAATCTTGATATGTCCTTGCTTTCCACAATTATAACATGAGAATTTAGAAGAATTACTTGAATCATTTTGTTTAGAAATTTACCTCCTTTGATTACCTTTGTTGCCTTTCCTCTTGAGATACTTCCCAAACCTCTTGACTAGTAGATTCAAGTTCTCATTATCACTTGATTCAGCAGCCTCTTCCTCAGTTTCATCACTCTTCTTGGAGCTAGCCTTCAAGGCTATGGTTTTTACCTTTTTCTCATTTGATTCAAGCTCACTTAGCCTTGGCATTTAAATCTCATGCTCTCTTAGTTTGCCAAACAGTGCAGCTATTGTGATGATGGATAAATCCTTGGATTCAGATATGGCAGTCACCTTTGGTTGTCAATTTCTATCAAGACACTGAAGCACTTTGATGTTTAGCTCCTCTTTGTCAAATTCTTTGCCTAGACCCATGAGATGGTTGACTATGTGAGTGAACCTCTTTTGCACTTCAGCTTTGGACTCTCCTTTTTGCATCTTGAAAAGCTCATACTCTTGAATCAAGGCATGCTTCCTTGCTCTTTTCACTTCATTTGTCCCCTCATGTGTAACCTCTAGAACATCCCACATTTCCTTTGCATTTTTACATTGGGAGACCCTAAAAAATTCATCCATACTCAAAGATGAAGTGATGATATTCTTGGCATTGCAATCATATTGAGCTTTTCTCCTTTCTTCATCAGTCCATTCACTCCAAGGCTTGTCCACCTGCTTATTTTCAACAACATATTTAGGAGTATATGGTCCATTAACTATTGCATCCCAAATTCCTTTGTTTATAGATTCAATGAAAATTTGCATCCTTATTTTCCAAAACTGATAGTTTAGGCCATAAAACATAGGTAGTCTATGAATAGAGGCACCTTCAGCAAAAGGCAGTTTACTTTCAGCCATTTCAAAATATTTTTAATCAAACTTGAATACCTTTCAAGAACCTTGCTCTGATACCAATTGTTAGTTTTGAAATGGTGATTTTAGCCAAATAAAACTTTTTTCGAAAGCTTAAACCTCTTTTCAATTGAATCTAATAGACTGGAAAGTTTGGATGTAAATGTTGCAGATTTAGTCGATTAAAATATAAAACAGCAGATTAATTTGTTCTTGAAGCTATAAAACAGTCAATTAAAATAACAAATCAATCTGCTAAAATACTAAAGAATTATGCAGAATGCAGAATTCGCAAATTCAACTCAAACAGTAATCTTTTACATACAAGACTTGTTCCAATCAATGTTTTTAACAAGTATATAACCTCATATTACACAAGAACGCATTAAATCACACAAAAGATCAAATTGCTAGCTTTTCTTAACTTTTTAAAGAGTTTCAAAGTGATTGAGATGAGGGAAAGAGAAATGCACAACTGTTTTTATACTAGTTCACTCAATCACAGAGCTACATCCAATTTACCAAGACAACCTGAGCCTAGTTTACACTATATTCAAAAGTTTTACAAAATCACACACTAAGATTACACTTTTGAACAACAAAACTCACAAGATTTTTGACTCACACAAAAATCTAGACACACGGTGCAAGAATCACACTTACAGACCTAAAATCACATCAGGCAAACCAACGAGAGGCATAAGAACATCCAAACCTAATGGTGGTTGTCCCTAACCAACCATACATGTGTTCTTCAAGCTACTCACAAGCCAAAATGCCTCCAAGATCAACCAAAATCTTCAAAACACGAGTTGCAGTTGTGTATAGCAGAGAGAAAGAGATTTTTAGAGATGAATGACAAAGTTTCGTGCTCAAAAACTCATATTCGCACCTCTGCTCGCGAAAACACAACTTATATAGTCTGGTTTAAGTGAAAACACTCGATTGAATTTTTCGTACAATCAGCTGATTTCACTTGACTTAAGTGAAATCAGTCGATTGAAAAATAATTTAACCGACTTAATACATTCATACCAGAAACTATATACAACAAGCCTTTTAACCTATTAAAACCTATTTTAACATATTAAAAGAGACACACTAAGGCACACAAGACATCTAACCTATGTCATACCACTACTTAACTTTAGCAACTTCAGTATTCCCAAGTTAGTAGTAAACAAACTAGTTAGGGTTAAGATAACCCTGAGTCGTCTCTCAATGAATACGGAATTGATTTCAAATATTTGAGTTTTATAAAAATATATCCTAAATGCAGTTAAAACTAGAAACTATAAAAATATGAGGTTTTGATATGCAAAGACTAAATGACATGCAAATAAGAGACTGTAAACACAGGAATAGTAAATAGGTCAATTCCACTGCTTTTTCAAAATAGGATTCTTCATCGGTTATCTAGAGATTATTGTTAAATTAATTATTGTTGTTGATTTACACATTAATCAATGTAAAGTCTCAATTAATTTGTTGTCATTCTCACTTTTAATCAAAGTACAATCTCAATTAAAAGTGAGAATTTTTAGATTATCCATAGTAAATTCAACCAAAGTATAGTCTCAATTAAATTTTACTATGCCTAATCATGTCTATTCCTTTGTTTCCTCACCAAATACAAAACTTAACTAATCAAAGTAAAGTCTTGACTAGTTTTAGTTAAAGTGATTACCTTTAATCAAAGTACAGTCTCAATTATTGACAAAAACTTATTTAATCACATGAAAATTTCTAAATAAAATCAAAGTAAAGTCTCAATTAAATTCAAAAACCCTTTCACTCATATGATTAGCATGCATGTAGATTTAAAATCATTATTTTCTATTCAATTAAGAAGCAAAGGACATAAATAAACAAAAACCACAACAATAATCAAAATAACAAATACATAAATTCATCTAACCTCAAAATCCAACTAATAAATTATAGTGGAATCAACCCTAAAAGCTTAGCCATCCATGGCTTTGTTGGAATACATGATAATATGATGAAAGAAAGAAATATAAAAAGAAAGGAAGAATTAGAGATGTGGTGGATGACGGTATCTGCAAAAACTTGAGAGTTGCTTAGTGTCCCTCTTCTGCTCCCTTAGGCCTCTTTATATAGGCTTCAATCAGACTTGGACTTTATTTGTTCGATTGCTAAAATATTTTATTTTTATTTAATTAATTAGCAACTTAATTTTTGTCCAATTTCCAATTCTGCCCCTCTCGTTTAACAATTTTTACAATATTAACCAAAATTTGACTAGAGTTGACTGCTGCTTTGACCAGTTGACCAGATTTGACTATTAACCAATTGACTGCCCTATCAGAGGCTGACACGTGGCAAAGTGTTCTCTCTCCAAACTAGGGTTTCTGCAGATGCAATGGAAGCTTGAGTGAGGCTGGAATGGTGACACAACGGCTGCCATAATGGATTGTGATGACTGCACTTCCGACGAGGCTAACGACGAATGTGCGGTGGTCCGGCGTGGTGAGGAACGAGAGTGCAGGGACAACGTTCATGGAGGCTGCTGCGTGGAGGGTGGATTCGCGTAGCGCAGATCTGCAGTTGCAACTTCTTCGCATTTCTGGTGTTCTTTCGACGTGTGAACTGCTGTAGAGATGAAGCTGATTGCATGCTGCCATGGTTGCAGGATGAAGATTAGCGCAAGTTTCCATGGCTGCAATTGGTGCGTTGCTGGTTCGAACAACTACTACTTTTGCTTTTTATAGGTGTGAAGATGCTTTCGTTGTTGTTGCAGTGTAGTGGTGAGCGTGGTGGAGGACGATTCTGTTACTGTTCCGCAGTTCAGGTGCATGAATCAATGGTTGAATGCATCATCAATGAAGATGATGGTGGTTCATTGCGAAGAAGATGCAGTTCTGGTTTGTTCTCGCTGCTTCCATGGTGGTTGTTCGAATAGCTTCGCGAAGAGAAAGGAGGAAGCTGCGTGAAGGTTACTGCCATGGTGGTGCGGTGCAGCTGAAAGGTTGATAGTGAGAGTTGTGGCTGTCGCGGCTGCCGGCATGGTGATGGTGGGAGAGAAGAAAAATTAGGGTTAGGGTTTCATTTTGGGAGATGGTGACGTGGCAAACTCTGATTGGTCAATTTAATGAGTGGACACATGTCATCATGTGGTTGGACAGATTTAGAAGGTGAGGATTGCCACATGGCATAATGTAGTTGAGATGGTTTAAGTGGTAGGAAGGGTGTAACTTAGTAAAAACTCGGGGTGCAAAACAGGTTTTTGGGGTCCACTTGCAGGAGGAGTGTGTAAAATAAAATTCGAGGTGCATTTAGCTCCTGAATTATTCTATTCAGAATTTGCTGATTTTGGACTTATTTTGTAACTTTGAATATTTCAAATCCACACCTTTAATGACGAAAATTAAATTTCAGCTGCATTAACAAACAATAGAATATCTAATAATATTTTATGCAACTAAAATCAATTTTTTTTACGCCATTTTTATCTTACGTACTCAATAAATCCAATAATCACAAATCCTAATTAAATCAATCTTTAAGCACAAAAATTCAATTAAATCCCCAAATTTAAACATTAAATGATGGCAAAAATTTGAAGTCATCATCTACCAAAATGATATAACACTAAACCTTTACATTTAACATGTTATTTTCATATTTAACACACTAAAACATGATCTTCAAGAGGATCTTCATCAAATCTTCATCAAACACATATGATCTTCATGCACATGGCTTTATCATTTCTTTGCTTCAAGCTTGCTTGTGCCACACAAATATGACACATCACTTTAAATTTCTAGTACCTGTAATAAATAAGAAATATAAGTAATATTTTATTGAAATAAATTAAGATAGAAATATAAGAAGTTTACGTCATTTTCTTAAGTAAATTATAACTCATTAAAATAGTGATGTGTCAAACCAGCAACAATTGTAGCAAGGTATTATGGAATTCTTTAGAAATACTGTAAGCAAGTAATGTTTTCATTTGGTACTTGAGTATACATCTAGCATTCTTACATTTTTTAATGTTTGTAAAAGAAATAATTCTTTTACTTTTGACAATGAAAGCAAAGATGGCCTAAATCTTCCTTTATCATCTGGCCAAAGTATCTTCCTTATACCCATTACTTTAAAAACCTTTCAGTCTTTAAGATTATCTTTTGATTTCTTAGGATCATTAAGTAAAGTGTACAAATCATTGTCGCATAAGTTCTTCGCAATATGGATGACAACTAGACAATGACGCTACAAATTGGTTAAAAAAATATACTTCATTTTCTCTATTGATATTCTACAACAACCTTAATAGTGTTTCGTCTAGCCATATTACTTGTATTTGTAGTTTCTAATGGTTTTTCAAATGTAATATTCAGATCCTCAACTTGTTTAAATATGTTTGACCATAATAAAGGTATTGATGCATCCCTTAGTTTAGTTTTTCTATTAAAAAGAGTTCGATTCAACCTGAACCTATGGCCTTTTGATAAAAATTGATAATGTCCTATAAAACAAAATATGCCCCTTTACAGCCAACAAAAGTATGTATCAAAGATAGAAATAGGGCCAGTAAGACTAGTGTGCGTCTTCCATCCAAATAAACTTCTTATACTAGGAAAGTCACTAATTGTCCACATCAAAGTCGCTTGCAATATAAATATTTCTTTTTCCGAATAGTCAAATGTTTACACTTCTTTCCATAACTCTTTCAACTAAGTAAACATCAATGTCATTCTTGTCATTTGTTTACTAGGATTTATCATCGAGAAGATAAGGAAGTTTGCTTCATACACTCCCAATGAGGGTGATTGTGGGGGAATGAGGGCCACTGGCGATAGACTATGACTTGTACTCAAGTTCTCAAAAGGGTTGAAATCATCAATAAGTAACCCTAATCATACATTTTAAGGATCATCTACAAATTCTGGATGCAATATATCAAATGTTTTCCAAGCCTTTGAATCTCTAGGAGGCCTCATGAATCCATGTTGGTTATTTTTGGATGCAAGCCATGTCATAGAATTGGTAAACTTAGCATGTTCAAATGCGTTCTTTAACAAGTCTAGAATCATTGTCATTGCTTTGTTGATCATTCCACACATGCACTTAATATGATACAACTTTAGCATGAATGCTAATTTTGAATACTTTGTACAACCTTCATATAATGGTTGGTTATTTTCCTTCATCATGCACTATATTATTTTGCATATCATCATCTTTAGTAGCCCCATCAAAATCATTCACATTATGCCCCGTAAACCCAAAGGCATCATTCAAAATATTTGCCATTGGATTTTGAGATTTTAAAAGATTTTCAACCATATTTGCACTTTTAGCAACCATAGTCTCGCTTACACTTTGTTTTTCACCATGCAAATACCATTTTTGGTAGTTTTCAGGGAAAGTTAAATGTTTCAACTACATCCCTAGTTTGCCATTTTTTTAAACTACAATTTGACCATGGAAAGTTAATGATAAGACCATTAGCATGTTAAAATGAAAAATCCAATAATGAGGTTCAACCCATTTGCATATTCAATGGTTTTTTGTGTTTAGAAATCCATGATTTATCTATTGGCATGACTACAAAACTAATACAAAAACAAAAATTAATTATTTAGCAAATATTGGTCAAAGGTTGGTGAGTGAGAGAGAGAAAGAGAGATTTTGAGTGTTCTAACAGAAATATGCACATACTAAGAGAAAAACAAACCAATATCTTACGTACCAATACATAAACATATATATCTAAAGTTATGAGTCAACTTCTTTTTCTTAACTATTACGAACTTCTTTGAAAAGGTTATTTAAATCCAAAAGAAAGTATAATTGTGAGAATATTTAGTTAATAGAGTATGTTAGAGAGCGAGAATGGGTTGCAATATAAATTATAAATTAGGGATGTAGTTGATCAAATAAATGTTTTACCTTGTGTTGATGAAGCATTTCAACAATTTTAAGAAATTGAAATGCATTTCATTTGAAAATCTTGCAATCGAATTCCCTTCATTTTCTAAATAATTTGTTTAGATAAAGTGATTGGAATACCTTACATTTTAATTTCTTGTTTAGATAAAATTGTTGACATGTGAAGCCTGTATGGTGTGTTTCATGAAGATTTGATGAAGCTTTGTTGAACTAACTTGAAGCCATTGCTTTGGAATCATACTACATTGGTGGAGTTATGGAGATTTGATATTATTCATGTTGAACAAACTTTGAACATGTGCCCTCCACATGAATCAATCATTAGGAAAGAATGCTTGATGTTTGTAATTCACATTGTAGACCTTGTAGCATTAGTTTGGTGTATTTGGTCTTTATTGTGTTTTTTAATCTGCTGAATGGATTTTCAACAGGTTAAAAGGTTGGTTGTAGTAGTTTTAAACTGTGACTTATTCAATTAGTTGATTTATTTTTTAATCGACTGATTTCACTTAAGTCAAGTGAAATCAACTCATTGATTTAGAAATCAACCTGTTGAATTTTGTAACAGTTTGACTATAAGTGTTGTGATTTTCGAAAGAGAGGTACCAAAATCATTTTTTAGCGTGAAACTGTTCTAGAAACGTGTGAATTCTCTCTCTTTCGTGATCATTCAGATTGCAGTTGTTGAAGATTGATCTTGGATCAATTTTTGGAGCTTTGTGCTTGTGTTTGAAGCTTGAAAAAGGTGTTTGTGGTAGGAAGAGTTGTGCTACCATTGAGGTTTGATCTTTCTCAAGTTTTGTGTGTGTGTGCCTAGTGGTTTTCCAAGTCTACAAGAGGTGTCTTGTTGTGCTGTTGTGATTCTTGTGTGATTCAAAAGTCTTTGGTGTGTGTTTTGCTTATTTTGAAAGTGTAAGAATGTAAACTTTGTAAATCTTTTGAAGTAGTGGAAAGTCAGACTCAGGTTGCCTTGACAAAATGGATATAGCTCAGGTTTGAGTGAACCAATATAAAAATCTTGTACTCCAATCTTTTCTCTAACCCTTCTCTATTGTATTGTGATTTAAAGATTAAAGAAATTGGATTTTAAACCATCTTTTTTATATTCTTGACTATTTTGATGGCATATGCAGTATTGAGCATCTTTGCATAATCAATTAGAACTTGTCTTGATTGTTCTTTTACATTGTTCATGCTCTAAATCACAAATTAGCATTTTTGCATTTTTTCTAGTATTTCAGTCGACTGCTTTTTTGATTCAATCGATTCATTATACCAGTTCAGGTTCTGTTTAGTAAAATCAATCGACTAACTCTATTTTTGACGGATTGAAAGTATATTGCCCAAAGATTTTTGCATCCAAACTTGGTGATCCAATTGATTCAATTAAAGATAGTTTTTAGCCATTAAAGATTGTTTTTTTAAGTAGCCAATTCAACCCCTCGCCCCCTTCTTAGCATTTCAACCATTTCAAAATTTACAAAAATAATTCAATTTCTCTTATGAGATAAAATTTTATTTTAACAATATTTATTTTAATATATAAAATTTTGAAATTAAATTTAAAAAATATAATTATCAGCTTAAAAGGTTTTAGTTCGGTCAAATTTTGATCGAATCGACTAGATTGAATTCGATCAAAGTTTAGCCAGCGTAAACCTAGTCCAATTTGGCCAAATTTAGGTCAGGGTGGATTTGGCCAAATTTGGTCAAATCTTAGTAAGGCCAACTCCGTCACATTTGGCCAATTTTGGTTGGGGACGACTCGGTAGGATTCGAACAAGTTAACTCGATCGAATTTCGATTTGGTCTACTTGGCTGAATTTCGGTCGTTGTAGACTCAACCAAATTTTGACTAGGCTGACTCATCTAAATTTTGCCAAATTTCAGCTAGGGTGAATTTTGACTAGGGTGAATTTTGACGAATTTCAGATGGTGTAGCCTTAGTCGAATTCAGCCAAATTTCGGTCGAGACCGACTCGGCCGAATTCGGCCAAATTTTGATCGAGACCGACTTGATCGAATTCGGCCAAATTTTGGTCGAGACCGACTCGACCGAATTCGGCCAAATTTCAGTCAGGATCAACTCAATCATATTTGACCAAATTTCTGTTGGTGTTGACTTGACCAAATTTTTCCAAATTTCGGATGGGGTCAACTTGGCCAAATTTGGCCAAATTTCAAACAAAGTCGTCTCGGCCAAATTTATCTCGAGGTCGACTAGGTCATATTTGGCCAAAATTTCGGTCAAGGCCAAATTTTGATCAAGTCGGCCTCGACTGAATTCGGTCAAGTTGGTCTCGACCGAATTCGGTCAAGTTGGTCTCGACCGAATTCGGTCGAGTTGGCTCCAACCGAATACGATCGAGTTGCCCCGACCAAATTTGGTTGAGTTGGCCCCAATCACGTATTTGGCCAAACTTTCTCGAATTCGGTCTGGTCAATTGTTGGCCAACTCGACCCTGACCTTTTTTCATCTTGAACAATGAGGAATTTCACAAATTGTGAAATTTTAATTTTCTCATTTTTGAGTGAATTTCAAATTTTACTATTTTAGTTTTTTGAAATATCTTCTAAAAATTCATCAATTTCAATTTCTTCTTAATTTTCTCATCCAAACAAGTCATTTTACTTTAAAGAAATTCAAAATCTCCAAATAAATAAATTACTCTCTTAAATTGTCTCATCGAACAATATTTTTTTAATCACGTTGAAATATGCATACAAAATGAAAGGAATAAAGATGAGATGAGTTACTATCAAACATAACAAGTATCGTACATGAAAATATCTACAACTAGATAAGCAATTATATGGCATAGTGGCGTTACCACCCTCTTTTCCAATCACACTACACATTCGTGAATAACTCCAACTATGGGATTAAGTCGTAGGACATTAATATAAAAGAGAAGTAAATTATATATACTAATAATAACTTAAAAATGATTGCAGTAATATATAGCTTAGAACATAATAGAAAATAATTATTTAGATGTAAATTTATATTATTATAATTGTTGAAAATTTAAAATGTTTGATTGGAATAAAAACAAAATCTTAGTATTTAAGTGAGACTGTTTCATAAAAGTAATAACCGTATTTAAAAATAAAAATCAAACAAATCATAACAATTTAATCCAAAGCATTTTTATCATATTAATAACCATGTTCACATTTTAAATTCACATATTCAGTTGCATTACCATCCACTAACCAAATAATTCATAAAAATAACCAAAACCGAGAGAGAAAAAAAGTTATATTAAGAGTCTCACTTTGGATAATATGAGTTAAAATCTTGACTAGTATTAAAGTCCAAATTTGTTAACAGTTCAATTATATGGATGAGCTATATTATCCTTAAGTGATAATGTAGCTACACTTGCCTACAATAGATAACAACTAATACAAAGAGGTGCAAGAATGGGAAAGAAAAAAGTGACAGCAAAAAAATTTCAGTCTCATAATTTATTTTCTACTTTGCTATTCTTAGATGATTTTCAGCAGATAATAATGGTGAAAACGTATCAAAGTATCTAAAGATGAAATTGACGAGTGAGTTGTAGAGGATTGTTAAGATTTTCTATGGTCAAAAATTATCTCAGATTTCGAAGGAAAGTGCAAAGACCTTGGGGCTTGAATTTCTTATCTCTTTCTCCCTAATTTCTAACCTTTCTAACCAAAAGTAAAAGAAACACATAACAAGCGAAATGAAGGAAATTTCAGAGCCATACCTTTGCCTGACCGAGATGAGTTAGTGCAAATATAAGAGTGCCAGACTGAGTGAAAAGGTTGAAATCATTCTAAGATGGTAACCTACCATGAATCAAAAGCCTCAAAGAAACCCACCTCTGCACAAACATCAAAATACACCAAAAGACCTTTAATCAATTTTTTTTTTGTTAAACTTACCAATTAGCGGACAAATTCAAGATGGAATGCGATTGACTCAACTAGGTAAGAGAATAAGTTTTGGGAAAGAGAAGTCGAAATGTAGAAATAAGGTTTAGGAACATAACAAGGCTACTGAACTTTCACTCATCTAATTAATAAACTTGGAGGGAATTCGAACCCAAGAAAATTTTCATTGCTGAAATTTATTAAAATATATAAAATCTGATAAATCTACATTAATGAAAATGACGGCTAAAACTACCGTATTTTATATATATAAATATGGCGATTAAAAAAATATTATGTTTTAGTGTAAAAAGCGACAATTTTAAATAATTATTCTATTAAAACCATCACAATTTATTAAAACCAACATTGTAGTGATGGTCTATCGATAAAGACAATTTATTTGTTTTAAGATGAGTAACTTGTACTTTCAAGAATAGTCAATAAGGTTAGTCAAGAGTTTTAACATCTTAAAAAAATACTCCAATTTTTATCTAAAAATGATTCGGTGCTAAAGAATCTTTGGCAAGATGGCAAGATTGATCAGACATAGCTATGATCCAAAATAATACTTTTAAAGAATCAGTCAAGAATGAGTATAATTCAAAAGAATATTTGTTTTTACTTCACGAGTGTAATTTGTTAAGTTGAACTTAACTAGTTGGTCAAGAACTGAATAGTCCATGATATCTATTCAACTAATTCAAACAGAAAAGTCTTTAAAACTCGACAAAAATCCTTTTGAGGTCATAAAACATGCATAAACCAATTGTCTAATAACAACACATTTTCGTACAATATTCACAAAAAAATGTGAAAAAATTTAAAAACACAATTCAACCATTCTCCTCTTCTAACTTTTTCTTCTTTCTCACAAAATATTTTTTTTCAACATGTAAATGCCAAATTCTAACTATCAGATATAGTATCCGTTTTTAATTTTTAGATGAAATATTAACCACCCCATATGTCATTTTTTTGAACGTACATGAGATTATCTCTCTTTCCCTCTCACACGAAATTAATAAATAATGTGATACAAAACGACAAATCTTTTAGTTTTAAGGAAATTTTAAATTAGACCTATTAAGCAATTTCTGCTTCATTTTTAAATATTAATTTTTCAAAACTTTATTTCTAAAGTAATATTTAAAACATAAATAGACGGATAACATTCTAGAGTAACATTGAAGGTAAATGATATTCATATTAACGTTCCAAAAGTTGGATTGTATATCATTGCATCACAACTTTTTGAAGTATAGTACATTATTTTATCATTAAAATAATTATTTTATCATCAAATCCCTTTTGTAAACCTAATAAGTGGCATCAGAGCCGATGATTAAAATCGGTTCAGACGAGTGCAATATGGTTCTTGTATCTAAAGTCTTCTTGGCAAGGATTCCAGGTAAGCGTGTCCCATTAAGAAAAACAGTGGTACAAAAAAGGCAGAAAATGATTACTCGTTATTGGGAATACTTCCACCGGAGGGAGAGTGTACCAATGTAGTTGAAGGGATTCACACTTGAGGGGGAGATTGTTAGAAATCCAAGTGTGACTTTAAGTCCCACATTAGCTAGAAATGAGAAAGTAGAACACTATATAAGGATAAAGACACATAAATCATAAACCCATTGTCTTAAAGTTTTGGGTTGGGAGTGGTGTCAATTTCTTATATGGTTGGGCTCAAATCTCATTAGTGTTATATTTTTCTAGTAAAACTCCATCAGTAAACCTAACAAGTGAAGTACATATGTTCAAAATTTGTGGCTTGTAGATCATTCTAGATACTTGAGATGATCTGCACAAACAATCATATAGACATTCATAGATGAATATGATGCACCTGGATTTATAAGAATAGTGGTATTAAATACAATAAATTCATCTTGCTTTTTAATTAATGAAAATAATCTGAAATAAACCAGGCATAATATAAAGAACTCATGAAAATGAACAAAAATTAATTATTTAATTAAATGCATGATATTTTTATATTCTAAAAGAAGTGTAAAGGGGTTGTAAACACAAAGAAATATAACATGCAACTCATCTTCTTTCTCTTTCATTTATCACCATTAAAAACAAAGCAAACACAACCATTATCAATTGAAGTAGTTCATTTATATATTGATTGAACAAGCTTAAAACGCTGTTAAAATAAAGGAAATTTATTTAAATTAGAAAAGTTGCAACAAGCATGCCTATATACATACACACATAAAGAAGCAAATAAAACGATGTGGAGAACTTCTCCACCTCTTATTCCACTCCAACGACACATTATACATAATAATTTCAGCTAAACAAAACAAAACAAACCAACAGAAAAAAAAAAAGTAAAACATTACATATATTGAGACATCTTTCTAAATTATTTGTTGTGTCGTTGTTTCCCTGTCCTCACTTTCACATCATTGATCACCCTCGAACTCTACAACTGATTATACTGAACCTAAGTCGCTGCGACCCTCTGTAAGATCATTAGGGTTGTTGTTAATCATCGTCGCTGTTATTCTCATCACCTTCTCCACTTTCAGCAGCGTACTTCAAAATATGAGGATTCTTGAAGGTGGAAACTGTCAAGCTGACGCCCTCACCTGCGACGACTCTGCCGCCGACAACGCCGGTAAAGATTTCACCGTTACCGGCGGAGAGGTTGATTCCAAAGGATAAGGGGCGGGGAGGGGTGGCTCCGAGGTGAAGGGTGTATTCGTTTTTGTACAAGTAGGAGCCAGTGAGGGAGAGTAATTTGAACGGCCCATGGAGGACGAGGGATGGGGCACCATGGGTTGAGTTGCGAAGGGTTACACTGTTGATCATGCCGATGGCACTAATAATGGAGAGGCTCACGTGGTCTTGGTGAACAATGTCGAGGATGCACTCCATGATGTCCCTGTTTGGTTCCACAGTGACAACCAGAAGCTCTACGGAGGGCTCAGTTGGTAGGGGAACTGGCGGAGGGGTGGACTTTGTCTTGTTCTTGGAACCTAGGGGCCTGCCACGTGGCTTACTTGAAGATGGGTTCGTGACATGCTGATCGGTGGAGGTGGGTGGTGGTGGTGGTGGTGGTAGCGCCGGTGGTGGACTCGGTTGGGAGGAGGAGCCAATGTGGTGGTCCTCGGAGGAAACGGGATCTGGGTTAGCGATTGGCGTTGGATTGTTGCTCATTGTGATGATACAAGTATGAAGATGGGTGTGCAAGGTTTGTGGGGGATTTTATAGTGTGTGGTTGTGGCAGTGACTTGTTGAGGAGAAAAGAATCAAGGGGCCTTGAGGATGGTTTCATGAAAGAAAAAACAGTGTGCTGATGTTGGCTTTGTAATTGGATATACTTTAGGTGAACATAGTTATATTTTAACTATTTTTTTTTACTCACTTTTAATTTATTATTCTAATCATTTTTAAATTATCATATTATATCATTATAAAAAAATCAAAATAAATAATTAAAAGATGATTAAAATAATATATTAAAAATGAATAGAAAAAATGAGTCAAAATATCATTATCTTAAACAAAATGTAACTGCATTAATAGATGAAAAAATTTTATGTATAAAAATGTAATATAATTTATGATTGATTAGTTCAATATTTTGAAAATATTTATTGGAATTTATGAGTGGAATAATATTATATAAGAACTATATAGATATATTATTTCTTAATAAAATTTTATTCGTAAAAATGTAGTATAATTAATGGTTGATTAAATAAAAACATTTATTGTAATTTATGAGTGAAATAATCTGATATAGGAACTATGTCATAGATATAAATATTTCTTAATATAAAAGGAAGAGTGGTAGTGATTACTCTCTTTAATATATTATTTACTTAGGTTAATATATAATTTAGACCCATTAATTAATACAAGAGGTTGTTCTATCTTTATCATGAATCTCATATTATTTTTAATATTTTAAAAGTGGTGTTGTCTCACGTAGTGGTCCCACCCTTTAATACAGGTGTTTCAATATCTTTTACCTTTTATAGAATATATCTTTAGTGTATATATTCGTTTACTAGCCATTATATATTAATTGAGTGAAACACACTATTTCTTTTTATATTGATGTAAAATTATTGAAAAGTATTTGTTTGAACTTATATCTCATTCGTACAAAGAGTGTTTTCAATGAAAATGTTCGACATTCGTTATCTGATATCAGATCTAAAAACAAGTACGGTGACAAATTTATATTCTTTACAAGTTTTTCATATTGGTTGTCCTGTAATTGATATTAAAATACAGTTAACCATCACTTATCTTATAATAGATGTTGTTATTTGTTTTGCAAGTGATGTTGAAAATATATGTATGTATATACATAGAAAGTCTTTTTGACGAACAAGTCGTTGTTATCAACAATTACGAAAATACATGAACGTAATTTCTATAACCTTTTAGTTGTGAGAAAGAACAATGGTTTTGCAAACTAAGAGAGTCTAAATATTATAAACATTTCAAAATCGCAAGTATGAAAACATTGTTAAGATCAATTGTCCGTGTTTTGGAGCTTGGAACTCTGACACAGTTTTTTTCTTAAAGATACTTCGGAAGGTAGAGGGAAAAAGAAGTAATTAAACTACGTTTATGTGGGACTATTGGGTGTATTAGAACAAGCCCCCTAGTCGAGGGCAAGAGGAGTTGTCATCTTCACAAACGGCGGCAATGTTCCGACCACAAGTCTGACAACATCGTTAGGATCAATTGTTTGTGCTTTGGAGCTTGGAACTTTGTCACGATTTTCTGCTTAAAGGTGTCTCGGAGGGTAGAGGGAAAAAGAAGTATTTAAACTACATTTATGTGGGACTATTGGGTGTACTAGAACAAGCCCCCCAGTCGAGGACAAGGGGAGTTGTCGTCTCCATAAACAACGTTAATGTTCCGACTGCAAGTCCGACAACATCGTTAGGATCAACCACTACGTTCCTGAGGTATTGTCCACTTCGGAGTGTGAAGCTCTGTCATGGTTTTGTTCTTAAAAGGTGTCTCAGAGGATGAAGGGAGAAAGGGGTATTTAAACTGTGTTTGGCCTCACCTCCTAAGAGATGTGAGACTATTAGGTATATCGGAACACATACATTATCCTCTTTAGTGAGAGTAAATTGTTATTATTTGATTACAAAAAACATATATATTTGTGTTGATGACTAACTTGTTAAAAGAATACTTAAGTAAGTCAAAAGTGGCTTATGAAAATAACACTTAAACGATACCAGCAAGAGTGGTTGAGAGTCCAAAATAAAAATACTCAAGTTGAGTAGGAGTGACTTCAGAAGTTGCTAGTGGAAAAAAAAATACTTGAATGAGATTAGTAAAATGAAGGCCTTCCTCCTAGCTCCTTCAAGACTTGCATGAAGATGGATGGCTCCATGGACAAATATTGATGTAGAAGCTTTGAAATGGTGAGGGAATTGGAAACAAATGGTCCGGCTAAGGTGTTTTTCCTTAGGAGAGATGAGATCAACTCCTATGAAAGGAAGCCTAGAGTAGTCTAGAAGAGGGACTAATCTAGAGAAGGCTCAAGTAAGTGAATGGCACAACAATTGGGTAGCATTTCTTTACCAAACTCAAGCTAAAAGTTACTTGCAGTAGAGGCCTTATTGATAGGCCAAGAAACCATAGAGTGATCTCCAAAAAGGAAAGCCAATATTTAAATTCAAAACTTTGAAAAATTGAGCCAAATGAAATATGTTTTTGGTGTGACTTGCCGTGGTAAGGTCACTTCCCATGTTTTGGAATGCATATGGATAGTCAAATCCATGCTTGCTCTCCAAGCTAGCACATATCCTAAGGTAAAAAACCCTAATTCCATGTTTCTTACTCAAGGCCCATCTCCTTCAGGCCCAAAACTACACTGCTAGGGCCAAGCCTAAACAAGGCACAAATACTTGGCCTAAAAGATAAGAGCTTGGACCCACTCAATAGTTGAAGTTCACTCTTCTTGTATGCACTGGTCATGGTTGACCCGTTTGCCATCATCCCCTCCTTCTTGAGAAGGAGTTATCCTCAAATTTACATGTTTCTATATGACAACAACCATTTTTATTGCAATTGGTTATGTTGTGGCCTCCTCATCTAGGATCAAAGACCATTCTGCAACAAACACTAAGCAAGGAATTGGCATAATGGAAACAAAGAACTTGATTAAGAAAATTATCAGATAAAAGCTTCATTTGGATTGGGTTTCATAATCCAATTCAAAACAAAAATACCAAACAATATTCTTCTAATTCCTACTCTAGCATTCACACCTTACGTAAAAGGTTCTAATGTCTTAGCGACAAGTCTAAACTTTAATAAGAACCCTAATGTCTTAGACCTTTCTTTATTAAAAGTTCGCATTAATGATCAAAATTATGATATTATGAATGACTAATGATGTACTCTATATCTAGATGCACAATCAATTAGTTATCTATTCTAGTCTAGGTTTTAATATCGTGTTCAATAATTAGATACCAACAAATATGCAATCAATAATTATCATGCAGTTAAAGCAAGAGTATAAAATAAGAGTAATGGAAAAGAATTATATTGATTAGTGCAATTCATAGAGAATTAAGAATATATTACACCCAAACCTCATGAATGAAGGAGTTAGTTACTCCTAGACATGTTGAATACAAGACTGTTGTTGAAATTGAATGCATCTAGCCTTCAGAATATCATTTTACCTTCAAGTGTAGAGATATCAGGTTTTTTTCTCTCCAAGTATGTTTTTTACCTCTGTCAGGCCCTCAATTTATAGATTTTACGAAGTTGGTAGTTTGTTGGGTGAACTAACTCACTAGGCTAAAATAACATGATGATTTGCTAAACGAACTAACTTGTTGGGCTAAAACAACATGATTCGTTGAGTGAACTGGCTCGTTGGGCGAAAACAACGTTATTCACTGGGTGAGATGTGCTTCTTTGGGCGAATGGCTTGAATCTGATTTGGGCCTATAGCTTTGTACTTGATTTTGTACTAGAATTTCCTGCTGGATTTATCTTTTTCATCTTCTAGAACTCCAGATTTTCTAATTATTTTCAATTCTTCTCTAACTTGAACTAGAGTAATTAACTTTGTGGATGACTAATGTTGTTGATATTATTTGATTAGTCAATATACCACTTATTTTGTTGATAATCTTCCCCAATCTCTGAGATTTCGCTTATTTGTAGAATTAACCCAAACATTTATTTTTTTCCACATTTATTGAATAAGACATGAAATACCAAATAAAATCCAAAAATAATATAACAAATAAAAATAAAAATAAAATAAAATAAAAACACGATAATGTCAATTATCAAGCACTTAAAGGACATATAATATCCTCAAAACACAAAACAAAGTAGATTTCAAGTTTTGACAAAATTAAATTCTCAAGAGTTTATGACATGACTAAACATGACTTCTAGACACAACATATGGATCTTAAAATGTAAATGACTAAAAAATACAGCAAATTCTCCAAATAAAATAAGAAATACTCATGCAAATAGAACACTTTGGGTGTGACTTGCCAAGGTGGCAATGTCACACTTCCCGTGCTTTGGGACGTGGAGAGCTAAACCTTAGCTTGCTCTCTAGGCTCGCACATATCCTATAGGGTAAAAAAGCCATAATTTTATGTGTCTTAATCAAGGCTCATCCCCTTTAAGCCCGAAACTACACTATTAGGCTCAAACTCAAACAAGGCTCAAATACAAGACCAAAAGAAAACCCTATACTTCTTGACCTGAAATACAAGGCACAAAAGAAACTTATTTACAAACAATGTTAACCCAAAATATAAGAGTTTGGACCCACTCAAGAGTTGAAGCTCACTCTTCTTATATATACTGACCATGACTGAAATGTTTGTCATCATAAGAAGTGGCTGAAACTGTATGAATAGAAACACATTTGTCACCCACAAACTTTACTACACAAATAGAAAATAAATAGAAATTAGTTGTAATTTTTATTATGAAATATTTTCGTAAAACATATTAATTTGTTTTTGTGAGGCTTATTTTCATTTGCATAAAATACCTACAAAAGTTTTTTTTGAATAAGATTATTCATTCAAGATCATAGTAATACTTGTAGATATTACTACATATTTTTCTATCAATCATTTTATAGAAAATATATATGGTTTTTCGTGAGAATTTTTTATTATGAGAAATACCTGTAGATTTTGTTTTTTGGTGAAAAGCTTTCTGCAAGTAATATTATGCAAACTTTCTTATACAAAATTACCCAAAACATTATTTGTACATTAAGTATACTACACGAAAATATTCAATTTTTAATAGATAATTACTCACGAAATAGGTTTAAAGTTTCTATATAAATTTATTATAAAATATTTATATCTAATATCATTACCGACCATAAAAGAAATGCTAGGAAAAATATATTAACAAAGAATTGGTAAGGTTGGTGCCTAACCAAGAAGTATGGATAATACTATTTAATCATGGCTAAAATTAAGATCTAAAATGTAAGATTATTGAATAAATAAATCTTAAAATACTTTTATTTTATAATTGAATTTCTTCATCTAGAATTATTGTTTTGTTTCTTTAAATTACAATAATAAAATAAACTGCATACACATATAAACTCTCCTTATTCGCAATTTTCCTTTCTTGCATCATAGATTATTATGCATATAGTGATCGAATCTTGTGGTCCTCTATTTTGATAATAATGTCTTCTTCTTTTTTTCCCTTTTCTCTAACTACACCGCATGAGATGTTACTGGCAGAAATTGAATACTTCCACAAAGGGGTAATTCATAAACTAATTCTTCAACTTACCAAAATTTGTAGCTATTATATTAATCTAACCAGTAACTAATAGCATGCATTTGAGAATCTCCCTTTGGCAAACATTTATTGCCTAAACAAGCTGCATGAAAATAGACCCATTAAACAAGTTTTTTCCTTTTGTATCACACACAATATGTCTTTCATAGAAGACAACAAGAGCATTATCGGTAATCTTGATTGAACTAGATTTCAGACTTGTTAAATAAGTTGATAAACAATAAACATGCTTTTCACAGGAGAACATGTATATATAGTACCGGTGTTCGTAAGCATACCAACTTGACGTGAAAGTTACAAGGTAGAATCATCGTAATTGTTCTTTCTAATTTGAGTGTTGGAAAATTTTCTACAAGTAGAAGTAGTTTTTCTTTCTGTCCGTGATCAATCTTTTTACGGAGGATCACACACTATTTTCCGTTAAGAACAATAGTCATTCAAAGAAGAAGCCATGTTAGAGGTTGCTGAGTAATTTTCTCCATTCCATAAATGGTTGATTTGAGAACATGACAAGCATCCCAAAGCCTTGAACCATTTGCCTATCAAAATGGTTACTTGGGAATGAAAGGACTGGAGAGAGAAGATGACCTGGAAAAGGAATATGATGACGGACATGAAGGTAGGGGAAAGGAAGGATTAATGGAATTCATTGAATCCTTAAGTGAGGATGTTGTAGAATGTTCATCCAAAATAACTCAAGAGAAAGTTATTAAAAATACTTATAATATGAGCAAATACTGAGTCAAGAAATGGAACATTGTCTTTGTCTATTATGTTGCTCTCTGTTGATCCTGCGTATCTTCCTATTTTCTTGTATGTTGTTCCATATATGCAACTACTTGTTTATGTGTTGGCAATGACCATGCCTTGCACATCAAAATTCAACAACAATGCTCTTTTGCCATACACTATGTATATAAAAAGCAAACCAAACCAATTCCAAAAAAAGAAAATCCCAATACATCTACGATATTTTTTTCATTTATAGCCACGTAACTGATTTTATAATTTGAGAAGTGGACAATGACATAGAAATATATGTGCAATGTCATAGAAAAATAGTAGGGTCATCTCCCACCCAATACTTCTACCTAAGTATTTGACAAGCAATACATCAACCTGAACCTCACTTTTGTATGCTTATAATGCATGTCATTGGACCATACTAGACACCTTAGAATTTAAAAACAAATATTGGATAGTTTCATCTTGTTCTTTGCAAAGAACACATGACTTACTTGGTACCACTATTCCCCTATGTTGAAGGTTACCTCTAGTTGTAATTTTGTTGTGGCCCATTTTCTGTATGAAGTGTTTAACATTAGGGATTACATTTGTTCTCCATGGTAACTGAAAATATTCATCTTTTTCTCCCATATATTATTTTGCAATATTTTGTATCCAAATTAGATTGTATTGGCATTTGTGTCTTCTCCCTTCCATATCCAATAGTATTGACCTTGTAATTTTGGTGAATACCTTGTTAAGTCATTCCTCAAATAGAATAAAGTTAATCTCTTGATAATTCTCTCCAATTTCCATTTAGATTCTAATATATTCCTCCATAAACTTATGTTTTTTGTTGCATATCTGCATTTCCACTTTGCAAGTAATGCCTTGTTAAAACTTAGTATATTTTTTATGTCTAATCCTCCTAATTTTGTTAGTCTAAAAATTGTTGACTAATTCACCCATGCTATTTTCTTTTCTTTAGTTCCCCATCCCCATAGAATTTGTCTTTGAATTTTCCTAATTTCCTTTGTCATTATTTTGGGGCTTTGAAAAAAAGATGGAAAGAATCGAGGTAGATCAATAATAACTAATTTAATCAAACATACCATTTCCAGCAAATGTTAATTGTCTACCCTTCTAATGTGTTAATCTCTTTTTTATTTTTTGTATCATGTTGTCCCACAATCTAAGTTTTCTAGGATTTCCCCTAATTGGTTTTCCCAAATATGTGGAAGGTATTGACATTATTGTGCAATTCAAAATAGTAACATATATACCTATCCAATTGACTATCATTCACTCTAATCCCTCAAGTTTACTCTTAATAGAAATTTACTTTGAGGTCGAATGTAACTTCAAAACATCTTAATACAACTTTTAATGTTAAGATATTTTGCAATTTGTCTTCACATATGAATAGAGTATCACATGTATATTGTAACATATCTACTTCTAGCTTTATTCTCCTTAGTTTCACTCTATGTAGGTTGTTTAAACCTTTAGCTTGCCTTATAATTCCTACTAATCCCTCAACTACAATAATGTAAAAGGCTCAGCTTACCAAATTCTCTTTGATGGTTTGAATTCATTTGTGGGACTTCCATTGATAGGTATTGAAGTAGTTGAAAGTAAACAATTTCTAGCCCAATTAATTTGTTTCTTACAAAAGCTTAGTGTTTCATCATATAATATATGAAGTCCTACCTAAAAGAGTCATAACTTTTTTTCAAAATAAACCTTCATAATCAAACATCTTTTCTTCCTACATCTTATCTCATCTACCACTTCATTTGTAATAAGCACAATATCAAACAAACTTTGTCCTACAAGGAATGTTGATTGGGTTTCCTATCTATGATATTTGGTAGTATATTCTTTAATCTATTTGCTAATATCTTAGCAATATGTGACTCTTTAACTATAAAAAAAAAATCATTTTCCTAAAGTATCTTCATTGTTAACTTGACAATTTTTGTTTGCTTAATTTTTTATTCCTTAAAGGACTAACTTGGTGTTCGTTAAGAATAAGTGGTAGAAAGGAATATTCACAATGAGCTCTTTGTGATGAAGGATTGACCCCAACCAAGGATGGAGGCACATGTTTCAGAAGACTTAGCATGTTTAGAAAGGAAGTTGACTAATCCTTCATCCCTTTCATTTGTGTTTGTTATTTTTGATTCCCAAAGTTGACTTAGTTGATTCAACTTTAGTTGACTTGTTGACCTTTGACTAGGTTTGACTTGTTGACTATAGTTGACTTGAATTAAGCCAACATGCTAATCTATGCTTATTTGCTTTGTAGGTTAATTAGGAGTAAGAAA
>Ga0214544_1001828_pt1 | contig 44765 bp, 28 predicted proteins | sample CNSS3metaG_FD_160074 | JGI IMG/M metagenome (GOLD analysis project Ga0214544, IMG submission 160074) | Root nodule microbial communities from cowpea collected in UCLA plant growth center, Los Angeles, California, USA - CNSS3 | ecosystem: Host-associated > Plants > Roots > Nodule | place: USA...
GATATATAATAATATTATAAAAAAAATATAATATATATATATATATATATATATATATATATATATATATATATATATATATATATATATATATATATATATATAACATTGATTTTATATGAATAAGATATTTGACATTATTTTTATTCCAAAATTTTAAAATAATGATGTTATGAATCTTTATTTTTATATAATATTTAATTTTGTATATTTTATTTTATGTAAAACTCTGACTCATGAGTATTTCCAACACTATTTTGGTGGGTGAAGGGTAGACCAGGTTTGGATAAAAGTGAGGAGAAGTCCGAGAAGTGCAGCAAGAAAGGCAAGGATGGCCCAAGGAGTGCTGAAATAGGTGTTATAGGCAAGTGCTATCCAAGTGGGCAAAGATTTATGCCGAAAATGCTTCTCAATCTGAACCATGACACCACCATATTTGTCCATGTTATTAGGGACCAAGTTACTGCTTATGGTAGTGAAGAGGTTCATAACATCTTGGTCACTCCCTAGAGTGTTAAGCAGAACTCGTGCTGATCTCAGGGCCTTCACATCGTCAGGGGTGTCTACCAGGGACTTCAAGAACGATATATAATCACGGATCGCATAGTCATTCTCAAAATCAGGACACATCTCATACGCTATTAAGTTCAGCGTAAAACCAGCTGTTGTCGTTCTAAAATTTTAGATAAAAGGACTAAATCTATGTCGTTCTAAAATGATTGGATCAAAATTTTGAAGAAGAAGAACTAATTCCAATTTTCACTATAAATATTTGAGAGACAAAAATATATTTAATCCAAAATAAAATATCTTCGTACCTATGTGTTATGAGGCACAAGTCTTCATTTGTAGTGTCATATTCTGTGTTTCGTAGACGGATGCCATGCTTATGATACAAGATGAGAGAGCGGTGAAGATGGAGAAGATGAGTAGGTGCTTCTAAACTCCCGTATCTACTTTGAACAAACCATGCAGCCCTCCCAACAAATTGTATCATGGTTTGGATCAACCTCACCTCGTTGGTTTCTCCCCATAGCAGTTTCAGCAATGGGTACGGAAGCTGGTTCTCCAACAACATAACATCCTGAAACACCAGCATCAGTCGCTCAAACTTAACATTCATTTCCTCTGGTCGCGAAAGGTTGAAATGTTCCAGTATTTGTAGCAGGGCACAGGCATCCACCAGCAGCGTCCAGCATATCATTTCCTCCATGCTGCTGAACCCTTGCTCGGAATACTTCAAAAACAGACGGTTTCCGGTGAAAAGATCCGGCGCAAATAACTCTTTCAGAGCTTCAACATTTTCTGCAATCTTTCCGAACAGAAACTGCGGCGTTTGGTCGGTGGATCTGAAGAACATTGCTGCCCACATTTTCTTGTACTCTTCTCCTAGCTGCAGTTTGGGAGCACCGTAATGGATGGGACCCAAAGACATGAGCTTTGGCGTGAAGTGCTTCTCGTAATGCATCCTTCCATCTCCCACAAGATGAGGTGCTACGCGTTGTATCTTAGCCTTCGAACCTATTTCTGATATTACGGAGGTGTTTTGGAGCTGTTCAAATCTCTCTTCAATGCTTACTTTTTTTGAATTCTCAGCCATTGAGGGATTGATCAGTTTGATGTAATAGTATAACAAACCTTTAATTTGCTTAAAAAATAAATTCATTGATCAGTGTTTCTGCTGTGTTTTCTAGCATCGGAATCAACTTTATGGCTTAATAAGGAAAGTATTTCGGACACAACGAATAAAGATATTTACTTTAATTGCTGTTAATTCTTCTTTTATAATTTTCTTTATAATACTTTGAGAAAGTTTGATAAAGTTTTTATTTTAATACACATCAAAATTTTCTTTTTTCTTTCTTATGTTACATCAAACAATTTTTTATCCATTAAGATAGCGTATTCATTATCAAAATTTGTTAAAAATGATTTTCCTTCGTCATATTATCTTTCCTTCACACCAGGTTTGAGCAATGGGTACGGAAGCTGGTTCTCCAACAACAGAACATCCTGCAACACCAGACTCAGTTGCTCATCCTTCACACTCATTTCCTCTGGTCGCTCAAGTTGCGCATGTTCCGGGATTCGTAGCACCGCACAACCATCCAAGAACATCGTCCAACTTATCATTTCGTCAAAGTTTTTCATCCATTTAAGTCAACAATATCTTTTTACATTTATTTTTTAATAATTATTTACTATTTTTAATTATATAAGTTCACAATTTCTTATTTTTAAATGTTAGAATATTGTTCAATAATATTTGAATAGTTTAAATATTTAAATAATTTTATTGTCAAGCTATATATATATGTTGATACTTTAATTGTTAACTATAATCTTTATAATAAATTACTCAAACAACCGTCTTGTAAACAAATTTTTCTTATTAGCATGACAAAAATGTATAGCTTTTTTATTTATATTTTGTTGAATAACATGACAGAAAATGTGTAATACCTATCATGTTTTTTTAGATTATATGGACACTTTCTTGGGAACAATTCATCATATATTTGTGGTGAGCATGATGATTGATTCTTGATTTTACTATGATTATATCATCTCATTGATTGTTTAAAAAATTATTTAAATATTTGAATACTTAAAAATAAATATATAAATAATTTTTTCCACTTAACCCACCAACTCATGGTGGACTGAACCAGTTTGGTTCACTCATTTTCAACCCGGCTCGTGGTGAGCCAACCTGTGTGAACTGGGTTAACTCACTTTGCATGTGTGTAGGGACCAAATAGTGGCAAAGTTTCAACCAGTGACCATTTTTAAATTAAGTTCAAACTTCAGGAACCAAAAACATAATTTTTCCAGTTTTTGTGAAAAGCGTCGGCCTAATTTTTTTTATAAAAAAAATTAAATAACATATGACACGCCGTTTGTTATTTCTAACACCAAAATAGAGACTGCCGATAAAAAAAAAACACCAAAATAAAGACTAAAAACAATGATTTTGAAAGTATAAAAACCAAACAATAATCAAATTTCGATCATGGACCATTTTCAATTTTAGATCAAACTTAAAAGGACTAAAAACATGTTTTTTCCCAAAAATCTATTTCAGTATTTTATTTTAGGTACAATTAATATAAATATTTAGAATGTTTACATTATCACTTCAATCATGTACAATGAATAGTATATTTAATGATCTTACTTTTACATAATAAATTAAACTATATACAATAAAAAACAATAAATATATAAAATTTAATTTATAAAAATTTTTAATATGACATGATAAAATACGAATACATTTATTTACGTGGTTACATCATCCCAACAACAAATTCAACGACTTTTTTATTCATAAAGTTCTAATAAAACAAAATAGCAATACATTAATAAATCCGAAACAATCGCAGAGACAAACATTAAAAAAAAAAAAAGGCGAAATTATATGGGTAAAATTGTGGTTATGTAACATGAAAACAGTACTAGTAGTGTTGTTATTTCTTTGGGTGAACGGAGTACCAGGTTTGAATAAAAGTGAGGATAAGGCCTAGAGTTGCTGCAAGAAAGGCAATAGGGTTCCTGAAATAGGTGAGATAGGTAAGGGCTATCCAAGTGGGCAAGAACTTATGCCGATAATGCTTCTCGATTTGAAGCATGATACCACCATAGTTTCCCATGTTAGACACCAAGTCCCTGCTTAAGGTAGTGAAGAGATGGAGCACATCTTGGTCACTCCCTAATGCGTTCATCAGAACTCGTGCTGATCTCAGGGCCTTCACATCATTAGGGGTTTCTATGAGGGACTTCATGAAAGAGATATAATCACGGATCCCAGAGTCGTTATCAAAATCAGGACACATCTCATACGCTATCAAGTTCAGTGTAAAACTAGCTGTTGCGTCATCCACAACCATCTCTGGAAGTCTCAATATCGAAAAGAACCTGCCATGGGAGAAAGATACGTCTCTTGGACTACGTGTCTTGCTTAATTTCACTTCAACCCCGACCGCTTTCAACTCCATTATGTTTCTGTAGAGGGGCAACCACAAACAAATCCTATGATACAAATAAACATGTTATATATATGCTACTTGTAAACAGTTCTGAAATAACTTCATACCTATATGTCATCGAAAAGTCTTGAGTTGAAGTTTTAACATATGTGGTATGTTTTGGAGGGCTGTCATACAAGATGATAGAGCGCTTAAGATGGAGAAGATGAGTAGGTGCTTCCAACTCCATCCTCCTTTTATATCCATTTGCAGCGGCCCATTCATCGCACCTAATAAGAAACTTGTTCATGGTTTGGATCAACTCCACCTCGTTGGTTCCTCCCCCTAGCAGTTGCAGCAACGGGTACGGAAGCTGGTTCTCCAACAACAAAACATCCTGCACCACCAGAATCAGTTGCTCAACCTTAACATTCATTTCCTCTGGTCGCGAAAGGTTGGCGTGTTCCAGGATATGTAGCAGGGCACAGGCATCCACCAGCAGCGTCCAGCATATCATTTCCTCCATGCTGCTGAACAATTGGCCGGAATAGTTCCAAAACAGATGGTTGCCGGTGAATAGATCCGGCGCAAACAGCTCTTTCAGAGCTTCAAAATTTTCTGCAATCTTTCTGAACAGAAACTGCGGGCTTTGGTTGTTGGAGCTGATGAACTTTGATGCCCATATTTGCTTGTACTGTTCTCCTGCCTGCAGCTTGGGAGCACCGTAATGGATGGGACCCAAAGACACCAGCTTTGGAGTGAAATGCTTCTCATAATGCTCTTTTCCATCTCCCACAAGTTGATGAGCTACGCGTTGTATCTTAGGCTTCGAATCTACTTCTGGTCTTTCGGAGGCGATTTGGAGCTGCAAAAACCTCTCTTCAATGCTTAAGTTGGGGTTCTGAGCGATCGAGGAATTCATCAGTTTGATGTAATAATAATATCACAAACCTTTGATTTGCTTAAGCAATGAATTCATTTATGAATGTCTTTGGTGTGTTTAGTTGCATACGAATAAACATAATTTCCTCTAATGCCAAATGTGTATTGCACGCAAGGGATAAAGATCCTCGCTTTAATTGCAGTTCATCTGCCAACTCTCCATACATTTTCTTCCTTCTTTATTGCTTCTTATTTTAAATGTACTTCTAACCTAATTATATTTACATATTAAATGGTATGAAAAACTATAAAAACTTCAGAGAGAAATTTGTATTATTGAGGGTTGATGCAGGAAGTACGACATCTTATATGTCAAATAAGGAAGAAACACTGACCCACATATTCAACTACAGAATAACATAGAAAATGTGGAATATGTGTAATAAGTGAGTTGGAACGAGAACGAGACAACATTGCCTAAATGTAAAATTATCATATTTTGAATAGTTAAGTCCAATTGAGTGCATAAAATACATATATCGATCAAGGGGAGGCTTTTTGTCTGTGATTAATATATATGTATAATGCGGACAAAAGCTGGAAAAAAATAAGAAACCTTGTAAACCACACCAAATTAGTCTAAACAACAAGTGGTGGCTCTCACAATATCTATAGAAGCCACAAGCTAAAAGCCATGTTTGTACGTAGCTTTTAGTAGCAAATAAAGTGGGATAGTAGGTGGAAAAGCTTAAACTAAATGAATCTTTATTTGAACAATAAAACATGAGTAAGACTATAGAGAGAACATATTTTTCTATTAATTATCTTTAAATGTGTTAAACAATCTTTATATTTTCAGTTTTTTTTCTTTTTAAATTGGAACATCCTAAGTACTTCTTTTGTTCAATCAATTCTTTCTTGTTAATAAAAATAACATTTTACGGCACAATTTTATTTGTATTCTCTTATTATTTAAATTTTCAAAATAAATACATGATTTAAAGTTTAAAGAAATATAATTGTAAAGAAGAACTCTTATAAGTACGGTTACTAGGTAATGAATTAAGAACAGGAATTTGCTAATTCCTAAATTCACTTGAACTAATTAAAGTAGAAGGGGAGAAACTCTATATTATTGAATATAAATACTTTTTATCTATTATATATTTTCTGAATACAAAACCTCTTTATATAAGTTCCTAAACAGTAAAGAAATAATGGTTTATAATCATTAAAAACATATGACCATTAAAAACAAAAGGACGTAGAAAAACTTTTTATTATAGTTTTGTATATTTAAGTTTGTTATTTTCTAACACAGGAGGAACGGGTTGTTCGTTGCTTCGATCTTCGATCTTCCCATGCATAGGATCTGCTCTACATGTTATGCGCCGATCGGTGTCATGCAAATTACTTTGGACACCGACCGGCACTTGATTGGCTGACTGCCCTTACGGTATAGATAATATATTTAAATGATCTTACTTTTATATAATAAAAAAAATACAAATTAATAAAAAATTTATAATATGACACAATAAAATACGAATACATATGTATGCAACACCAATTATAAGTGTGATGTTACATCATCATGAACAACAAATCCAACGAGTTTTATTTCATAAAGTTCTAATAAAACAAAATAACAATACATTGATAAATCCGAAACAATCCTGGAGACAAACATAAAAAGAAAAAAGGTGACTGGAAAGTAGTATATTTGTTGTTGTAACTTGAAGCAGCAGTAGTTGTTTGAAAGGGAGGAGGTAGTGTGTAGCTATTTTTAGCAGTAAATGGTTTGGATTAAAGTGAGGACGAGGCCCAGAAGTGCAGCAAGAAAGGCAATGATGGACCATGGGTTGCTGAAATAGGTGTTATAGCCAAGAGCTATCCAAGTGGGCAAAGATTTATGAGAGTAATGCTTCTCAATTTGAAACATGACATGAGCATACTTCTCCATGTTAGGCACCAAGTTACTACTTATGGTAGTGAAGAGGTTGAGCACATCTTGGTCACTCCCTAGATTGTTAACAAGAATTCGTGCTGATCTCAGTGCCTTCACATCATCAGGGGTCTCTATGAGGGACTTCAAGAAGGATATATGATCACAAAACCCGTAATTCGCAAAATCAGGACACATCTCATATGCTATCACGTTCAGTGTAGAAGTAGCTGTTGTCTCATCCATAATCATCACTGGAAGTCTCAATTTCGAACGGAACCTTCCACGGGAGAAAGATATGTCACTTAGCCTATTCGTCCTGCTTGATTTTAGCTCCACCCCTGCCGCTTTCAGTTCCGTTATGTTTCTGTAAAGGGACACTCAGATTTCTTAGTAATAACCTTTTTAATAATTATACTACGATAATGTCTGAGTAGCGTAGTTTGACGTGGTTTTACCTTGACCGAGATGGATCTCGGTAGGGACCATTCAAATTGAAATAAGGTTCAACCTTGATCAAGAAGGGTGTCCACAGAAAAGGGACCATTCAAAATGAGTGTTGTGAAATAAATAAACTCCGTACCTGTATGTCATCACAAAGCCCTCAGTTGCACTATAATATTCTGTCTTTACTGGACGGACGAGTCCAGTTTCAAAATATTTGGTATCTTTTGGAGGGCTGTCATACAAGACGAGAGAGAGTTGAAGATGGAGAAGATGAGTAGGTTCTTCGAATTCCATCCTCTCTTTATACCCATTTGCAGCGGCCCATTCATCGCACCTGAGAAATTTTTTCATGGTTTCCATCAACTCTCCGTCGTTGCTTCCTCTCCATAGCAGTTTGAGCAATGGGTACGGAAGCTGGTTCTCCAACAACAGAACATCCTGCACCACCAGCATCAGTTGCTCAACCCTAACATTCATTTTCTTTTCCCACTGTTGGGCGTATTCCAGGATTCGTAGCAGGGCACAGCCATCCACCAACAGCGTCCAGCTTATCATTTCCTCCATGCTGCTGAACCCTTGCTCGGAATACTTCAAAAACAGATGGTTTCCGGTGAAAAGATCCGGCGCAAACAGCTCTTTCAGAGCTTCAACGTTTTCTGCGATCTTTCCGAACAGAAACTGCGAGGTTTGGTCGGTGGATCTGAAGAACATTGCTGCCCACATTTGCTTGTACTGCTCTCCTAGCTGCAGTTCGGGAGCACCGTAGTGGATGGGACCCAAAGACATGAGCTTCGGCGTGAAGTGTTTCTCATAATGCATTGTTCCATCTCCCACAAGATGACGTGGTACGCGTTGTATCTTAGCCTTCAAACCTGCTTCTGATCTATCAGAAGTGTTTTGGAGTCGCGCCAACCTCTCTTCAATTCTTACTTTTTTTGAGTTCTCAGCCATTGAGGGATTGATCAGTGTGATGTAATAATATTACAAAGCTTTGATTTGCTAAGCAATGAATTCATATATAAGTGTCTTTACTGTGTTTAGTTGCATAGGAATAAGCTTAATTTCCAGTAATACCAAAAGTATATTGCACGCAAGGGATAAAGATTCTCACTTTAATTGCTGTTATCTGCCAACTCTCCTTACATTTTCTTCGTTCTTTATTGCTTCTTATTCTTAATGCACTTCTAACCTAATTATATTAACATATGACATGTGTTTTTTTGGTAAAACAATTTGTTTGAGTTTCATGTTGTGTAATTATTATTTTTTTTAATAGATCAAGATAGTTTATTAACTCCGACCAGATATAAGATTGGACTAAGCCAGAAATATTACAGCTTGAGAGAAAAAAGGAAGAAAAAAAAAACAGCTTACATCTTTGGATGAATACTGCACCTATTTTCAGCTGCTTGTCCTATTAAATAGTTTCCAACTTTCAGATTTTCATACCTCAAAAGTGCAACCCAAGTATATCATAGTTCAAGGCAATAACTGAATGAGAAATAAGAAATATAATTCACATGTACGCCGATGAATCTATGTATTAGACAAAAATAAACAGCAAGAAATTTGGAAATCCTTTAGAATACTAGTTTTATTCCACGATAAAAACTCACAATACAATGTCATTTAGAAATTATGCAGAGTTTGGGAGATGTACAACATTCCACAAACTACCTATTGGTCTCTCACACTTCACTGCATTATTTTCTCATTTGTGTTATGTTCCGTTTTGCAAGACTAATTAATTAAGTAATAAAAGATATCACATTTCAGCAACCAAATTTTCCTTTTGAGCTCGAGATTCAGCAAGGCTTCCATTAGTCCACTTCTTCAGCATCTCTAATGCAGCCTTGGGCTGGTCCATTGGAACCATGTGACCCGCATCATGGACCTGTTTTAGTTACAGAAAATTTTGAACTGAATAAACATTTTCACTGACCACGCGCAAAGTCGAAAAGGAATTTGATAAATAAATGGAGTGTGTATTTCTGGGGAGTATTAACTTGTTAAGTTTGGTGTTAGCACTGCACAAGCACGAATTTAAATTTGAACATAGCAGAAAAGAGTTCGATTAGCCCGCCGCACACAATGGCTATTCATTCATTAGTGTAAACCAATCGCTCTTAATTTCAACATGTCCGAATTATTAACATTGAAAGCACAGCACTAGTTATCTTTTCAACCTTTATCACCTTTGATTTGTGTATAAAGTTAAAATTGGGGTAAATTGCACAGCTAGTATAGTATATCATAAAAGTTTTGGGGTATCTCACACACAATGCAATGTTCAAGAAGGTAATTTATAATTTCCTGCTAATGTAGAATATGGTCTATTCAAGATGGTATTGATTGATAGTTTTCATAGTGCAAGTGTTAATAAGTTTATGTGGGTGAAGAGAGAAAAGAAGACCTTAAGGAAACTCAGAGGTCCATAGCTCTTCAATAATCCAGCTTCTGACCCATCAACAACGAAAGGAACTTCAAGTGAGCTTGTAAATTCTTTCTTACCAGACCATTCCAGGGCGTGAACCCATCTTGAATTACCTACTCATTGCCAAAAAAAGGTCCATCAATTCATTCATTGCAAGGTTATAATAAATAAGAATATTTAATTTCTCAACAGATCTTAAAATTTATTGCAAGGTGTCCATCATTCATTGCAAAGTCCATCAGTTCTTCGTCAAGCAAAGAGTAAATACGTACCAAGCCAGTTGCAGATTAGATCATATTCCCCGGCATAAATAAGTAAATTGATTCCATCCTCAAGAAGGGCAGGAATACCAACTTCAAGATTCCTCATCCAGTCCACCAACATGGCCATATAAACTTCAGTGCTACAAGAAACAAAATTAATTTTCCCAACCCCTAGTGAGTCCCGAACAGATTTTTGGTTCAGGAACTTCTCCACGTTTGAAAAATCATAGCAAAGGCTCCCCTCGCACTTTTTTCTGATATCATAGTACTGCAGCATAAGTATATTTAGTTGCTGGTAACAGTGATGAATATACCGATGCATTGCTTCAAGATCCAACGGACCATAAGTATAAGCATATGTTTCTTTCTGATATGTTAGTAGCATAAATGGCTTTTTTTTAACATATTTCATGAAATTCCTCAACTAAGAAACAATTAAGGTGTTTATACAAAAGATCTTTTGCTTGGAAAATGGTTAATTATCTGCTTGCTTACTTGTAGAGAGGGGAATAAATCAATTTAACTAAACGTGAAAAAGTCAGCTGTCAACCACGCCAGAAAAGTTTGTTTACTCACATTTGTGTCTCCGGCATGTAACATAATGTTACTGAATATGAGATTGCAAGCTACGTATGCAGCCACGCAGGAAGTTTTTCCATTAGTGCCTGAAAGGATAAAAACAAATATTATGGAGTTAACAGGCAAACCAGAAGGCTCCAAACAAGGGAAAGCACTGGTTTTCAGTGAAAATCAGGCAGTGATCTTGACTTTTACTTCCTGTGAGAATGATCACTTGATCAGGACAATAAGTACCTTACATGATCGCTAGAAATCAACAAACTTGTAATCTTACTATACACTTCCATTCCTAGAGTTGTCCGTGGATTTCATAAGATTTCCAAATAATTCAGAAATAGCAAATTGTTAGTAAAATTTACGATAATTATACATTAAAAAAATAATAGTTTGTGTACAAGGAATACACACATGTGTATATGTATATGGGGTTTGATGCATAATATAGAAAATAGTCGGAAAAAAATGGGACTTTCTAACTGACAGAACGCCCAATTTATATATTGAAGAACTATATTAGATATTTTTGATAAAAAAAAATACTGTTTCTACTTTCTACCAATAATTATCGTAACTGCCCCAAACTCTCAGCTCCTATCATTACCCCGCTGAAAAATCAGCCGTAATAAGGTTCTTCTATTCCATTCAATAGAAATGTTGTCAACTCCTCACTCCCAGGTCTTGTAGTCTTGATCGAGGAAATATACTTCCCCACCAAAATCACTACAATTTACACACTATTAAAGGTTTAGTTTGTCTACTAAACGTTATCATTGGATATAAATCTAGGTCAAGCAGATGTCAAGAGCGACAGGCCAACTCATGAGCGAACGTTAATTGGAACGTTTACAAAACAAAGTGATATTTTGTCCATTATTTCAAATATTATGGTTTAAAATACTGGAAATGATTTGTAGGAGCTTAAAAAATCAATCCAACAAATTCAAGCACTCGGTAGCTGGACTCTTCAACCCATCATAGCTCTCATTACACACATTCCAACGTGACAAGAAATGTAACATCTGTAAAAAGGTAAAAAGCCAAAATGTAAATTATTACCACATAGTTTTATAGCCAATTCACAGGCTGGAACCAGTACTTTGTTAAGGCGGTTTCGTGTAGCCTTCTTAATGATTCCCATTTCCAATGCATAATCTGGGTAAGCTTTATACTGAATTGCAGGGTTAGTAAGTCCATTACCAATGGCAAATCCCTGTTCAAACAATAATACTAAGATAAGAAATTATTCTTTCCTTCAATGAAATTCTGTCACTGAAAGTTAAATTGGTTTATCACGTGATGTTACAAACCTTCAGGTTTATATGAATTCCTTCTTTAGCTTTGTTGCCCCGATGGATCCGTGATGCAAAAGCAGGAATGTAGTGTCCAGCATATGATTCACCTGTAATAAAGAAGTCATTTTTTGCATATTGAGGATGCTCCGCGAAGAAGGCCTGAGGGAAAAAGAAATTAACTGTTAAGACGGTCTTTTAATCTAAAATTAGTTTTACTATGCTATACATATATATCACTCTTACTTCCATGCCATGCTCTACATATACACACACGTGTGTTTCAGAAGGTGGCTGGGATTGAGATCAACAACAGAAATAAATGAAGCTTACATGGTTAATCTTTGTTGTGAATTCATCAAGAAAGACAAGGATTGGCCCAAAATTCTTGCAGCTAGAGTTCTTTTAAAAAAGGTTTAATTACTCGGATGGTATCCATTTTGGTAGGAGTGTGTCAATTTGGTACCCACGCGAAAAAAATTGTCAATTGCGTCTCCACTTTTGAAAAGGTAACTCAATTAGGTCCCTTTCAAGAAAAAATAATTAAAGCCTTTAACGGCAAGCCACGTGTCACTCTCTGGTTTTTTTTTATTTTTTTATTTTTTTTTTGCAAAATTTTTTTATTGTCACGTGTCAAGTCTCTATTGTGACATGTGGCAGTGTCAGTGCCACGTGGTAGGATAATGCCACGTGTGGCAATTTTCATTATATTGATTTCAATTTATTATCCATATATACCTCATTGTTTCAATTTAGTCTCCATTTTTGTGTCTATGGTTCAATTTTGTCCCAATTTGTTTTAATAATTGAAGTACATTTTCTAATTCACTTTTACATAAGATTAAAAGTAATTAATTACAAATATTTTTACAACATTAAGTGTTGATATTTACATTAAAATTTAGTGGTAAAAAAAATGTTATACTAATAGAACAATATAGTCATCCACTTTTTTTTTTCAAAATAAAGCAATATTGTCTATCTCCAATTCAAGACCAAATCTATTATTTTTATACATGTTATACTAATATTTTTTTTATTAAAAATGACATTTTAGCATATTACGTTATTGTATATTATTATCTCATATCTTGTCAATGTATTCTTTGACCACTAAATTTTAATATAAATATAATTACTTAATTTTGTAAAAATATTTATACTTAATTAGTTTTAATCTTATAAAAAAACGAATCAAAAAATATACTTCATTTATTAAAAAAAATTGGGACAAAATTGAACCACAAACACAAAAGTGGGGATTAAATTGAAACAATGAGATATATATGGTTACTAAATTGAAATCAGTACAATGACATTTGTCACACATAGCATTATCCTATCACGTGGCACTGACATTGCCACGTGGCACTGACATTGCCACGTGTCACAACAGGGACTTAGCACGTGGCAACAAAATTTTTTTGCAAAAAAACAATTAAAAAAATTAAAAAAACCAGAGAGTGACACATTGCGTGACCTTAACGGCGTTAATTATTTTTTTCTGAAAGGGACTTAATTGAGACACTTTTGCAAAAGTGGGGACAATTGACACTTTTTTTTTTCGGAAGTGCCAAATTGATACACTCCTACCAAAGTGGGTAACATCCGAATAATTAAACCTTTAAAAAATGATTCTATGGTAACTTTTTGTTATTTATTCTATATGGGAAAGTATAAAGAAAATTTATTCTCAAATAAGGAAAACAAAGTTAGGCAACTTGATAATGACGGATTGATTAATTTTTGGTCTGACCCATGGTTCACAGATTCTCTTGGGACCATGATGAGTATTGACAGAAGTGTACATAGTATTGACAGAAGTATACATAGCAACTAATATTCCTATTCAGCAGCAAACACATGTACCTGAATAAAGTCATACAGGTCATTGCTGACACCATCTTCATTATGACGAATGTCGCGCAAATCAGTACTGTAGCTAAAGCCAGTTCCAGTTGGTTGGTCAACATACAAAAGGTTTGATGCCTACAAGATTACCAACAAACATCATGTCAGAAAAAACTGTTTCTAATATTGTTCTTAGAGGAGCCATTGCTCATAAATCGAATACAAAGGCATAATAACTGAAACTCTTAATTTATGATGGTATAACCCATTCATACAATTCACGATCAATGATCATGTACACTAAATATAAAATATACAATCAGATCAGACCTTAAATATGGAATGCAATTAAATCTCCTAATTATGTAATTAAAATTGTACAGGGAAATATTGCCTGCAGCATAAATCATTGGATTCTGACACTTTACTTCCCATAAATAATTTTCACATGAAACGTACCTTGCAGAAGCAGTTTAAGGTTATGACAACTAGGTATCTTGTTTACTTTTATCCTCAAGACATTAGCATTGAAGACAACTCTCCACGTGAAAACATATTGAAACACCATATTTTCTTGTACATATAAATTTAATAAAAAAACATAAGCAAATTAAATTGGTTTGGTTCAGTATGACAGTTGAATCCTGTCTTATGCCTGTTTTTCAAGAAGATGTGAAGCCTCTTAAGAGATCATATTGTACAAAAATAAAACCTTAACAATTGGTCAGTAGTCACTTCAAACAAAGAGCCCCAATTATGACCACTAACATGACACCAAATAACAACATACCAATGAGTGATTTCAATAACAAACTTGATGTTTTTTGATCAAGTGATATCATTGTTTCTTAATGACAATTCTATTATAATAATGATTCACTATTTTAATAAAACATAGTAGATCAGTTCAAAATGTTTTAAAACATTATATCACGGTTGTTATTTTGGCTCTAAATCATGATTGCCTAGCGAAGAACACAAAAGTTCGTTTACAAGAAAACATCTAGAAGTGTTAATTTTAGTTAGACCGTCTATTGTCTCCCACCTGTATTAGATGATGTTTTGCCTTAACAGCTTTATGCTATCCCTAAGTTCTACATACATAGACATGTTATACTCTTCGGATTACACGGTGTTGATAGCTACTCTATGTATGTATAGAACCTTTTGTTATGATACACTTGCTTCCTTTCACTCTTGTTCTTGTGTTTTCTTGTATTGTTGAGCAAACCTAACAATTGGTGACATCTGTGAGGAACTAGATGAAGAAAGTTAAGAATAGCAAGGTTTGAAGACATGGCCACCAAGTGTGACATTGTTTTGTGAGAACGACTTCAAATTATGGAGGAAAAAGATGGAAGCTATCTTGATAAAGCAAGGATGCGTTGATGCAATAAAGGGGATGTACATCAAGTCCACACACAAAAATTTGATTGTAAAAGTCATTCTATGAACTCTTAATTTACCTTTAGTGGGTCTCCAGTTCACGCCACTTTCAAGACCTTGTCATTTTTACTCTAATGGAAGACTCTTATAAGACTCACAAATTAATTAATGTATTCTTTGGTTGTGCAGCATACTCCAACAGGAAGGTTTTAAACTTGTAACACATGCAATGGAGATGGCCTAAGGTGTGGGCAGCTGTCCCTCAAGAAGCAATATGAATTCATTCAAAATTAGGTTTAGATTGTTTCCAACACACACACACACACATAAAATTTATAAAATGAATGTCAAATACCTTGTCCCAACCATACTCGTTCCAAACAAGAGACAAGTCATCAGCAACTTTGAAAGGGCCATTTTCATAAAACAAAGCCAATTCACTGCTACACCCAGGTCCCCCTGTCAACCAAATAACGACAGGATCCTCCTTCCTGTTGCGTGATTCAAAGAAGAAGTAGAACATCCTGCAGAACGAACCAAATGTAAGAAACAACTGACTTAAATATACTAGTCATTGAAATCTACAATTTACAACACTACTACAGCTCATGAAACAACTGAATAATATCACACAATAAAATTTTAAATGTACAAGGTTACGAAATCTACAATTTACCAAACTCGTGCAATTATAATTGTCCCAAAGTTCAAGACTTTATATATAACTTTTGCAATTTAATATACAATTTGACCATAAAAGTAGCAAAATGTGTTGCTTTGACCCTAGTAAGTGCACGTTTATAGATAATGATCTTCAAAAGTGTCAGCATGGTCCAAAGTTTACCCAGACAAGTTTTCAACTTGCTAAGAATTTCATAAGTCAACAAAGTGACTTGCGTAGACAAAAACTCTCACGGAACAAACCAACACAAGTTAGCACTAGAGAGGACTAAATTGCACATTAATTTACAATTTATAGTGAAGACAATGCTATTTAATATTAAGAAAACGATTCTTTTAAATAAATAATACACATCTTTTAAAATCTTAATACTATCTTTGTCTATATCATTTAAATTTTATCTAAACTATTCACACACATCTCTTTGGTAATTTTTCTTTCCTACTAATGAAATATAAGTTAATATACAATCTAATCACTTAAATTAACGAGTAAAGCACGTAACAGGTCCCTACAAATTGAAGGCGCTAGTCGACTGGTCTTTGAATTTTCTCTCTTTGCCTTTTAGTCCCTAAATAATATTTCCTTTAGGGAAATTAGTCCTTTTGTCGGCGAGTCTAATAAACAAAGTCCAAATTAGCAGTCAAGTGTCATGCTGACACTTTTCTACTCGTAGTTAGCATTCAAGTCCCTAAATCAAATGATAATTAATAAGCAATTTATTCCATGATACTATATGTCATTGATAAAATTCAGTTTGTTATACACATGATCACGCATGTCCTTCTACAATAAAGTGAGAAACCACCTCCAATTGTCCTTGTTCTCTAAATCCACAATTGGAGTAAAATGATCGGCAGTTATGTGGGAAAACATGGATGAGGTCTACATTGAGTGCTAAAGGACTTGTTTGGTTTGTATAAAAAGTATCATAAGGTTTAGGACATGTACTTTGTCATGACAAGGAGGGGCATGGAGGATGGTCTACACTTCATTGTGGATGATGCTAACATTATTTTGTTGTTGAATTGTCTTGCGATTAATGTTTACTTTGATCATAGAGGCGATCAAGAAGAAAACAATGAGGAACAAGATGTTGAAGAAGAGAACAAAATGATGAGGAAAAAGAAGTTGTTAAAGTAAATGGCAAGGAACAAGCAGCTTATTAAAGAAGAAAGTAGCAAGGAACAAGAAGTTGATGAGAAAGAACCTGGTAGAGAACAAGATAATGAGGAATAAGAGATTGAGTAGTTTTATGATGAAGGTATGGACATTGATGGGGAAGAAGGTGGTGGTGACGACTCATTCTTATGAATCAACTGAGGACAGTCTATTCATGTCACCACCTCCTATGTGAGACACCAAGATATTTAGAGCTATGAGAGAAGGGAGAGAATAAGGATAACTGTGTGGAGCAATATGAAGATGTAGTTGATTATGCTCATGCAGTGTTAAGAAGCAATCTAGATCAACTTGTGAGATAGACTACACATCCACACTAGGATTTATGCCTTGGTTTGAAAGTTTCAATGTTTGTCCAAATTCTTGCAAAGAAGGGTTCAAGAGAGGTTGTGGACTCTTTATTGGTCTAGATGAATGTTTCCTCAAGGGTTACTTTGGTGGCAAATCGTTGTTTGTTTTGGGACATGATGCTAGGAACCACAATTTTGTGATTCTTTATGCTATTGTGGATGTAGAGAACAAGGACAATTGAAATTAGTTTTTGACTTTGTTGAAAGAAGACTGGGGAGACTATATGCATAACAAACATGGAATTTTATCTATGACATGCAAAAGATACATGCAATATGGTTGACTAAATTTATCTTTTATCATTTTATTTATGGACTTTGATGTCAACTAGGAGTAAGAAAAGTGTCAGCATAACATTAATAACAAGTTCGTTTTGCTAACCATGGTATCGTATTGGTATGTCGAACGAGTGCCCAAGGTAGTTTCCTATTCCAACATGGTTTATTTCAAACATCACCATGATTCAAACCTTAGACCACTTGATTTAGAGACATAAGATGCTAACACGTGTACTAACCAATGTTGGTATTAGATTGATAATCTTTTTACACTGGAGAGGATCCATCATTATAGACGTGGATTCAATGCAACAGAAATTGTCGCTATTAGGGATCAAATTATATATTATCTCTATAAATACTTTCTTTTTTGTTTGTTTTCCTGAAATTTTATATAGTTTTTGAAAACAAAGTGTTAAAAAATGTCTTAAATTAAGTTAAGGAAAGAATTAATGCATCCAAGAAATATTTTGAAACACTTGAAAATTAAATTATAAAATAACTTCTCTGTCCTCTTAACCAGTACTCAACCTGCACTCGTGTTTAAAAAATAAAAATGAGTTTTTTAAGGCTAATATTTAGTGTGAATAAATAAAGGTATTTCCATTAAGCAAATAAATAAAGTCATTTCAAGTTTAAATCTGAATTAAACTATCCCATAAACTCTAAACAAGCAAGAAAAGTCAAATTAATTTAATGGCGGGACCCTTCATTGTTAGTGCAACAAATTATAAAGAGAATACGGCCGTCCCCATTGCGTTAAGAAGCTAAGTTGCATGCACAAACTAACATTTTCGCTATCTTCTAAGAAAAAAATTAAGAGAATACTTATTTGAAGTTATCTTAAATACGGAGAGTAAAAAAATATGTAAATATGTTTTAATTTTTCCACTCTCACCTAATCACGAAGTGAAAATTAATTCAAAAAACTTAAATAAATATTATCATCTAATCACGCATTGTCATATATATGATAAATTTGTCAGTTTATTTCAATAAATTTTTTAAATATCATGCCTAAATTAATTAACTGATAATGCAAAAATATTGAGTGATGATTTTGTTGTAGTTTGTGTATTCCAAAAGACAGATGTTTCCCATTGTCTAGTTCACTCTATATATCATGACACTCTTTTTACTTTAAAATGGGGAGCATAAGTTATGGGAGCTAGCACTAAGGAAGTTTAGGCATCAAATTGGATCTCCTTTGAACTTTCTTTTGTTTTCCTCCTAGTTTTAGTTGTATGACCCTCATAGTTAGTATGCATTAGTTGAGAGTGTAAAATTCATTGACGCCATCAATTATTTCTCAGATTTTATGAAACTAAACAAACTGTTCCTGTTTTCATCATACTATTATTATCATACTATTATTACATCATATAGCGCAATATAATATTTTTCAAACAACTAAGCAAATTAGTGTAATACATAAAAAATATCACATAATATTTTTAAACAATCAAGGAAGGAAGGTTAGTTTATGAGTAAGAAGGCTAGAAAATTTATGTAATAGGAAAGTTGTGATTAATGCAATTTACTCTTCAAGTTACATTAAAATTAAACTCTATTTTTATTTACTAAAATTGATGAGTGCATAATTAAAAAAATAGTTGCTAAAATCCCTTAGCAGTCAATTTCATCAGTTGAATCAAAATTAGAACCATGCTACTTTCATTTACAAGCATTTCCGAGTAACGGCAAATATGGCAGAAGTGTATAACTTAAAACGAGTAAAAGACAAAACGAAATTAGGGTTTAATTAAGAGTAAGACAAACTCAGAAACTAAGTTAAACATAAAATGGAGTTCACGAGAGGCGCACCTAGCAGCATGTGAATGTTCAATGGGGTAATAACCAGCATGGTGACCCAAATCCTCAACCGAAGGCTCGGAATCCGAAGCTACCAGGTTCGGGAACCTGAGGCGCTTCTCGACGATCTTGCGCGGTTGGAGCGAGGAATTAGCAACGGGAACGACGTTGACGGCATCGTCGGGGAACAGATTGAGGTCACTGATGAGCCTCTTCGCGAGCAGCGCTGCCTCATCGGATGCAGATGCATGAGTTGATGGAGAAAAGAAGAGAAGAAGAAGAACAAGAGTGCAGAGAGAGATTATAGAAGAATGTCCCATTTTTCTGAAGCTGCTCAACTGAAAGAACTGTGTTATGTTATTTGAATCATCGCTTGATCGTTTGACTTTTGAAAATATTCTAAAAGAAAAGAAATTTTAAAAATTTTAAAAAAATAATTTTTTTAAACAAAAATTAAAAAAAAAAAAAAAAAAAAAAAAAAAAAAAAAAACAAAAAAAATTTTATTTTAATTTATATAAAATATAAAAAAAAAAAAAATTTTTAAAACAAAAAATAAAAAAAAAAAAAAAAAAGAAGCTGACACGTAACCCTGTGTTAATTTTATATTAATGGAAATGACCTTGTTACGGACCTAATTAAGACGAAGTATTTTAACCAAAAAAATATATATGACCAAGTTTCTCCTAAATTATTTTAGAGAAAAATAAAATAACAAAATAAACTTATCTATTGATTAAAATTAATTAATTTGTACATTCGACACAAATGTTTCAAATAATCTATAAAAACTATATTTATCTATTTAAAAATATATTAAAGAAACTTCTCCAAACACCGCGATTTGAAGAAAAAAATGTCCACGTAAAATAAACGAGTTTTCATGGTGATCATCCAGATCTTAAATTTGTGACGGAAAAGGACATATTGCGATTTTATTTTATTTTATTGTTATTTTTTAATTTATTGTAGAATTATTTTATCGATTATGAGTATGTCTATTTTGGACATTATACAAAAGTTGTTTTAAAATACAATTTTCCATTATTTCTTTAAATGAGGACCGAGTTTAAGATTTTTGGTTGATGTCATGCTTTTAAATTAACTTTTGTAAAGAAAATGACTTGTATTTTGTTAATTTTGAATGAAGATTTCAACAAATAGAAAAGAAAAAACAAAAATTAAGGGAGTCAATGTAGTATATTATATTTGAATACATGAGACAATGATAGACGACATAGGGTATTATACATTGATCCCATGTTTATTGACATAAGTATAAAGGCTAAGCCACACTAGTTTAGTTTACACACGATAAAGAAAATAGTTTGGAACAGATTATATGTCTAGATGGACATTCTTTAGTGCAGATTATTTGCTCCATGCAGCTGATATGTTCTGCTCGGAACAACTTGGAGAACACCTGGTTGCTCTGCACAATATCAAGTGTTAAAAAAATTAAACATGCATCCACTACTATACTATTCATAGGAGGAAACATTTTCCACAATGAGAAGAATCAGCACAAATAGTAATAAATCAGCACAAATAGTAATAAATCATTTGCAAGACAAAATAATATCAGTGATTCAATGAGTCCTTAAGTTACTTCAAGTCTTTTAACTTCTAGGATTAAAGTTTTTGTCCCTCAAATTTTACTGAAATTTAAAATTAGTCTCTTTTCAAAAATTTTGACCAATTTAATCTTTCATTTATCAAAATACGTGAATTTAATTCTTTTAATCAAATTTTGTTAAGTTTATGTGACATTTCAAAAATATTTCATGATAGTATTTGAATTATTTATACCGTTTGACACATTTTTGCTTCAATGTTAACTCAAATATTATTATAAATTACATTTAAAATGTCAAATAAATTTAATAAAATTTGATAAAAATGACTAAATCCACACATTTCTAAAAATGAAGAACTAAATTAGTATAAAATTTTGAAAAGACACCAATTCCAAAATTTAATAAAACTTGAGGGATGAAAAACATATTTAATTCTAACTTCTAAAATCATTCAGTGAACAATTTTTTACTGAAATGGAATGTTTATTCATACACACTTATAAAATCTTATGTATAACTACTTTCATTGTTCCTCATCCATCTAACACTTTTCAAATTCAGTTTTAATCCTAAAAAAAATGCCTTAGTTAGTTCCATCCATTGAATATGAAAATACTCCATTCTTTTTTATCCTCAAATGTATACTTTCTGGTGGTCTATAACTGCCATTAAGTACCAATTATAACAACTTTCAGAACAAAAGTAGGGTATTTTTATATTAGAAGAATGCGAATAGGACAAAAGGAATGAAAGACTAAACCAGAATTTGAAAAATTTTAGAGCGACAAAACACATATTTTACCCTATGATAGAGTAATAAAATAACATCTGAATTTCCTCCTCCATCTGTCTGTAGATGGGGAGAACCATGATTTCCAATAAAGCCAGAATTTGAAAAGGTCGAAATTCTCAGTATGTTTTAGGGCGCCTCTTAACCTTCTGTGAAACTTTAAGAGCATGGGAAAGAGCATTTTGTGGAAATAGACATGCATGGCACACACAAGAGCGTCATGAAAACTTTGGTTCAAAAAGTTCTATCAGTTGAATGTTTGAAACCCTTTTCACGAGATATCAGAGCATGAAAGAACATCACAATAGTGTTTCCCCAAAAGATCCAAAGACAATGCCAACCGGTTTAAGAGGGGTAACATGTTACATGTACTATAGGAATGCAAAGGTACCAGAAACAGCTCTCCCATCGATTACTAGTTTACTTGACTCAGGTTGTCTAGGAAAAATAATTAAAAAGATTTTGGTTTGAATCCGTTCCCAATATTTCATAATAAAAGCTGTGCATCGAGAGAATTCAGCTAAAAAAACAGATTCTGCATAAAAACTAAGCAAAAGCTAAGTGATACTTGTCTGACCAATTCCACAGAATTAAGTCATACTAACAAAACTAATCCAAGTTCCACCAACTACCTCAAACCAAAAGGATTATTATTGTTTGAATAATCTATCTTTAAACATTAAATAGAATCTGATAACAACAATCACATTGGAAACTATATAAATTAAAACGAAAGAACAAAGATCTCAGACATTCATCCAAAATATTTAAATGCAAAAACATAAAAGAGTCACTATATATCAGGGATTTTCAAGATAATAGTCATTAACCAGAAGGGTAAAAAATAAAGTAGAAAAAATGAAACACAAAACACCATGCATGTTAAAAGAGGGGGAAAAAACAGATTGAAAACAACCAAACTTACTTGAAATCTGTTCAACCTGCTCTGGAGTAAGCTTAGCAGAAAACCCACTAGCTGCAGATTTGTAACTATACAACAAAGCTTCCTTGGCAGCCTCCTCGCTGCAATCGTTAACCAATCACACCATTACGTTAAGAAAACACACACACTGAATCAATCAGGTCCCTTAAGTATTTACCTTTTCTCCTAAGTAATGTGGTTAAATTAAAGTATGAGTGAGGACAGCCGTCGCTTTACAACACTGGTTATATAGAATTGAATTAAAACTCAAAACTAATTTTCGAATATGGCATTGAAGCCTATCATATCAATTGTTGCTGGCTTTACGAGCCACCTGGACTACCCACAAACATTCAGTCTTACAACCTTCACATTCAACGGTCTTATAACCTTCACATTCAAACTATTGAATCCTTAGCATGAAAGGTTTATTGAAGATTCCATTTGACTAATAACATAAGCAAATTAAATTACATAAGCAAAAGAAAACACTCACCTTACAAACAAACTGATTTCATATGGTTGAGTTAGATCCTACACTCTAAACCCAAATTCTAAGCGCAGTCTATAAAGTAACAAAATCATACAAGTAGGCTAAGTATCAGAAATCATGTCACTTTGTTATGAATAATAATTTTATATAACACACTTTAGGTATCAAATTTTCTTCAAATTAGTCCCAATTCAGGACAAAATCGATATAATTCAATACTCTAGAGACCAACTATACAATCCCAACAGTGTGAAAACTACTCAAAAGAGAAAAAAATCGATGGTTTATTCTAGAATTAAGGCATTACACAGTTCAATTTGTGATTTCTTCACAGAAGCATATATCGAATAGCACGATTTTGTATGAAAAGAGCGAACCTGCCAAGAACAGCGGAGAGGGTTCGGATGTGGTAAGCCTCAGGCTCCTCATCCTGTGGCCTCTCGGTGTAGATGATGTGAACCGCCGGTGCAGGGGAAGAACCGGTGGCGTGCTGGTCCAGCGGTGTGGCGGCGGAATCCGACATTGTTAAGCAAACTGAAGCGAACAAAAGGAGGATTGCGAGTTCTGAGATTCTGAGGTTAAAGGGCGTGTCCATTGTGGTTTTGGAATCGCGTTTTATAAGGGAGAATAGAACGATGGAAGCAAAGCACACGACAACAGTTTTTCAAAGTTGCTTATCGCTTAAGTATGAAGCGACAACGCGTTGTGTTGGTGTCACCGCCTGATTCTGCCACGTGGAAAACGTGATTTGTCAACGTTCTTTCCTGCACAGATTCTGTGTGAAACAACGGGATTAATAAATTAAATAAGACACTATTTACGGAAAAATTATAAATACAAATTGTATTAAAACATATTTTGTACAAAAAAAAATGTTATATAAAAGTTTATTCTCTTAATTTAAAAAAAAAAAAACATATATCTTTTGTATTTGAATACAAATGTTCAAACCAATGAGTTTTCATCAAATCTATGCAAAGATTCAATTAACGAGAACATCCATAGTATCAAATGTTCTTCAAAAGAAAATTACCACAAACTACCACATTGAAATTAAAATATAAATTTTCAATTCAGCATTTCCCATAAAAATAAAATTTGGAAGTAGTGAAATTGAAGTTCCTAAAAAATTTTCCGAATTTGACATGAAAGCCCGATATTACTAATCAAAATATTATATTTTTTGAATGTTAATTATTTTAAAATAATTAAAGTCGGAAAAAGAATTATATTTGCATAAATATTAAAGAAAACGTTCGTTTAAGTGAACACATACTTTATAACATTAGATTCATTTCAAAATATAGTATGTCAATTTCATTTTAACATTATCTCAATAAATTGTGAATTAAATAAACATAATGAAATATGAATAAAAATTTAGGCTTAAATACATCATTGTTCTAATTTTTGTTAACTTTGTTCACTTCCATCATCATTTTATTGAAATTTTAAAAAAGGTTCTAATTTTGTAAATTGTAGTTAATTTGATATTTTTTTAGCCGTCGTTTAATATGTTACTTCGTGATTTTCTAATTTTATTTTTTAATTTAAAAGAAAATGTGTTCACGTGTCAACTCATCATTGTAACACGTGGTAGTGTAAGTGTCACGTATCAAGCTAATATTATTGTCATGTGTCATGTCCGTGTTTCGTGTCTTATATTCAATTCAGTCCCAATTTTCATTAAATTTATTCAATTTAGTCCAAATTTTTGTTATTTTTGTTCAATTTAGTTTTACTTTTGTCTCTCTCCAAATTGACAAAATTTATTTTTTATATAAATGTTATACATTATTTTTATTAAAATTCACATTTTATTAAATATTTTTTTCATTTATTTTATACCAAACTTTGACACGTGGCACTAACATTACCATGTGTCACAATGTTGACTTGACACGTGGACAACTTTTCTAAAATTAAAAAAATTAAAAAATTTAATTAAACCACGAAAGGACATGTGGTAGTCATTGTTCATCTTTCGTTAACAATTTAAACGGCATCTAGAAAAAGGACCAAATTTATTTTTTATATAAATGTTATACATTATTTTTATTAAAATTTACATTTATATTAAATATTTCTTTCATTTAGTCTCATACCAAACCTTGACATGTGACACTGACATTGTCACGTGTCACAATGTTTATTTGACATGTGGACAATTTTTTTTAAGTTAAAAAAATTAAGAAAATTCACAAAGTGACATATAGCCATCATTGTTCACATTTTGTTAACAATTTAAATGGGGTATAGAAAAAGACCAAATTTACCAAATTAATTTTTTATATAAATGTTATACATTATTTTTATTAAAATTCACATTTATATTTAATATTTCTTTATTTATTTTTATACCAAACCTTGAAAAGTGGGACACTACCACGTTTCACAATGTTGACTTAACGTGAACAATTTTTTTAAAATTAAAATAAAAACACAAAGTGACACATGACAGTCATTATTTACCTTTTGTTAACAATTTAAACGACGTCTAGAAAAATGACCAAATCGACCATAATTTACAAAAATTATTATCTTTTTGAACATTTTTAAAAAATGAGGACAAAAGTGAACAAAATTTACAAAAATTGAAACTAATAATATATTTAAACAAAAAAATTAAAAGGAACAAATCTCATATACATTATATTAAAACAAAAATGCAATGTGTTATTTTTCTTAAATGCTTAAATACAATAAAGTTTAAAATTATAGTATAAAGAAGGTTTTTTTTAATAAATGTTCTATAAATTATGAGTACATGTGCACTCTTGCTCAATTATTTTTCTAGCACGATTTGTGTTTTTGTCACTTTTTGAAATAGAAACTATGAAACATTACTTTCAAGTATCATATAAGTTGTATAGAGAAGAGAAGAGCATGTAATGTTACATGAAACACATTCAATGTTTCTCGATATCAAAGTTTGATAGAAAATATCAAAGAGAAGAAAAAGATATTCATCTTAGTTCAAAGCTAATCAAGAGGCAAACAAAGAATTACAAGAGTTACTTTTTCATGGACATATATAAAGACACTATTTGAAAAAGAAGATAAGAAGTATAGTCATTGCTTATAAGTACCAAAACTTTGTTGAAATTCTTCCTTGTTTTTAAAAAGCGTTATAAAAACATTATTTGTGTTTTTTTAACAAATTAGTAGATCGACTCTAAACCTTGTATACATAAAAAATTACATGTCTAGTGAGAGCAAATTAGGATAATTTGATCACCAAAAAGCATTGTACTTGTCTTGAACTAAAAATACTTAGTTTAAGCTAAAAGTGATTTGTGAAAATAATATTTAAACGAAATAAATTATGAATGGTTAAAATCCGATTAAAATTTATAATAAATTTAGATATTTTTAATTGAATACTTATTATTATTGATATGAAAATTTAAAATTTATATATTTTTTAATCGAGTACTTATCAAGTTTTATCGGTGTATATTAAGTATTCAAAACATTTATATTTTGAATTTAGCACATGTTATTTGATTTTTCAATATCAATCAGGTGAAGTGATTGTTATCTCACTTTGTTATATTTATTACTTTTCTCTACTTAAAGAATTGTGAAGTTATGTATTTTATATAAAAATAATTTTGAGTGGTAGTGAACGTGATAGTCTTGGTTGCTGTAGGTTGGCCATCAAAGAGTATGACCACATCGGTTCCACTAATAGGGTAATAGAATGATTTCTCTTGTTATAGGTGCTAACATAGAAAGTATAATGATCTTATTATCTACCATGTATTAAAAATATAATAAAGTCATTCATATTTTATATTAATTGCAAAATTACTTTTTATATTATCCATATAACCAAACTCGTATTTCATGAGAGACAATTAAAAAAAATAATAAGGTAAAATAACACAATAAAAATTGAATTGAAAAATATACAAGTTCTGGATACTCAATGTATTAATAAAATGGTTAAGTATGTTTTTTTAATTTTGGAATTAGTTTATTTCGAAACTTTAGACCAATTTAGTCATTCATCTTTCAAAATACATGAATTTAGTCATTTTAATCAAATTTTGTTAAGTTTATTTAACATTTCAAGTACGTTTTATAATAGTATTTGACTTAACATTACAACAAAAATGTGTCAAACAGTATAAACAACTCAAATACAATACTGAAATGCGTACGAAATATCAAATAAACCTAATAAAATTTGATTAGAATGATTAAATCTATGTATTTCGAAATATGAATGATTGAATTTGTCCAAAGTTTCGAGATGAACTAATTCTAAAATTCACTAAAAGTTAAGACACCTCCAAAAACATATTTAACGCTTAATAAAACTTAATAGAAATACAATTAAAAATGCTCAAAATTTTAAAGCTCGATTAAACCTCTAACATAACATTATTATTATTTTATTCATCCTAATATCCATCTCATATTTAAGAAGAATGCGTCATGAACGAGGTGTCATTTAAATCAATCTATCTTGAAAGTTGTACTTCAAAATTGTACGAAAGTCTCCTATGCCTAAATAAATTTGTATTGCTTTTGCGTGCCTATAACAACTTATACATGCATTGTTATATCAACAATTGGTAATTTCATCGTTGAGTGATCTTTTTCCACTTTAAGAAAAAAAATATTGGGAAGGGATTATTAGATTAAGAAAATAACAATAAAATATCTTTTTTTATATAGAAATACATACCATGTTCAATCAAATATTCTAAATTATATAAATACGTTCACTACTATTTAATTAAGATATGTAAAAAATATTAAAAATATAAACGTGGTATTTAATAAAGTGCTTTCTTACAATTTATTGAAAAATATGTATTATTAAAAATTCAGAATTTTTGGCAGACTATTTTTTTTTTTCTAAATTCCGACTTCGATAACTTCCACGTAATTTGTCTATTAAACAATCTCATCTAAACCTTTGAATTTTGAGACTTTTCTGGCTATGTTTCCTTTTATAGTATCTTTTTATATCACACGTTATCTCTTAATATCTTTACTAGAGGTGTATAAAAATCTCGTGCAGTACATAATAATCTTCTTTTTAAATATCATTATAATGAATTTCTTATTAAATTAATAAACCAATTAGCATGATAACAAACAAACTACTATTGAACTTATTGTTTAATCCTAGGAATATAACTAACATGTTCGTGCATAAAAGTATGAAAATATACTTTAAAATCAAGGTTAAAATACTCTAAGTTCACTTTTTTTCTAAAATCTCAAATAGATTTTAAGATATTTTTTAGTTTCAATTAGGTCCATATTTTTAAAAAATGCATAACAATTAGGTTCATTCTGTTAGTATGATGTTAACCGTGTTAAGGATGTATCACGTGTCAGCTCCTCATTTTTTTATTTTTTTTTAGAAGTTTTGATTTTTTTTTTGAATTTTTGATTTTTTTTTTAAAAATTATTTATGTCACTTGTCACGTCAATATTGTGTCCATGTTAAGTCATTATGGTGACACGTGTCAAGTCATTGTCTTAATATTTGGTCCATATATTTGTTATTTTGATTACATTTTAGTACCATTTTTTAAAAAAAATTCAATTTCATCTCTCCAAATTGAAACCAAATTTAACTTTTATATAAATATCATAATGATATTTTTATTATAAGTAATAATTTTGTGACATATTTTTAACAATATTAAGTTTATTTAAATTTAAATTTTACATTAAGTATATTTATTTTAACTTGTTACAAAATTGTTTTAAAATTTTATATTTAAATTTATCAAATGGTTATTTTTAAACCAACTCTAACATTTGTATATAAATTATTTAAGACAATTTTATAACAAGTTAAAATAAATATATTTAAAATTTTAAAACAAAATATAAGTAAAGTTTAATGTAAAATATAAATTTAAATCAACTTAATATTATTAAAATGTTTATAAAAACATCATTATAAAATTTATATAAAAGTTAAAGTTGGTCTCAATTTGGAGGGGATGAAATTGAAAAAGTTTTAAAAAATTATGAATGGATCAAAATAACAAATATATAGACCAAATTGAGATTCAGACAATAACTTGACATGTGTCACCTTACTGACTTGACACGTGACACAATATTAATATGACATGTGACATAAATAATTTAAAAAAGAAATTTAAAAATCTAAAATAAAAAAAAAAATATTAAAAAAATGAGGAGCTGACACGTGATACATTTTTGACACCGTTAACACCATACTAAAGAATAAAGTTATGCATTTTCAAATATATGGACCTAATTGAGACTAAAAAATCTTAAAATTTATTTGAGATTTTGAAACAAAAACATATACCAATGGAGTATTTTAACCTAAAATCAATTAGTAGTAAAAAAATGTGTTAATTTTAATTTTGACACTACACAAAATATTTATTTACGTTTGCTAATACTCTTAAAAAAAAAGAATATAAGTAACATTCAATCTACAACCACTTTAATCATACTCAAGTGCATTTTTATGAATTGAATTTTAATGAACTCGGTTAAATTTAGGGACAGGTTCATAAATTTCAAATCGATAAATCCAACCCAATTTAAATTAATAGTAAAATATTAATTATTTAACAAATATATCACAAAAAATGTTTTATTATATGAATATTATTTAATGTATTTATATAAGTAATGTCATTACCATACTGAAAACATAAAAATATGCATCTCAATGTATATTTTTATTAAGAAGTTTTTTTAATATTATTTAGATTGAATTAAATTCGAAGCTTTAATTTTTCAATTTTGTATTATTTCATAGATGCTATTAGTTGCATGAATCTTGGATTTATAATATTATGATTGTAAGATAAATTCTCTCAAATTTCTTATTAACTAATTTTGTCATAAAAAAAATATAGATGAGAGTAAATTTTTTATAAAGGATTTGTAATATTTTATAATAAAATAAATTATTTAGATAACAAATTTTGAAGAAAATTAAAATTTTAAAAATCTATAGAAATTTATTAAAATTAGAGAACTCTAAATTCTATCTAAAATGTAAAAATTAAAAAATTTTCATAGTTCTCGTATATCAAATGTGTTTCTTTTTTCCTATATTCTCACTTTAACTTGATCTCAATTGGGATAGTGTGGAGTCAACTTTTATTATAGGTTAAAATACTTTCTTGGTCCTCATTTTTGTACCAAAATCTCAATTTGATTCTCGTATTTTTATTAGTCTTAATTAGGTCCTCAATTTTGTAAATTAGTATTAATTAGGTCATTTCCGTTAGTGTAAAACTAACATAGTTAAGTAAGTGTCATGTGTCAACTCTTCATTTTTTTGAATTTTTTTTTGAATTTTTAAATTTTTTTAAAATTTTTTATTTTTTTTAAAATATTTATGTCATGTATCACGTTTGTAGTGTGCCACGTGTCACATTTATATAAAAATTAGACTTGGTCTAAATTTGGAACATATAAAATTAAAAAAATTTTAAAAGAAAATTGGGATTGAAATCAAATCAAATTAACAAATATGAGGATCAAATTGAGATTCATACAATAATTTGACACATGTCACCATATTAGATTGACACGTGACACACTACAAACGTGACACGTGGCATATATTTTAAAAAAAAATTAAAAATTTAAAAAAATAAAAAATAAAAATTCAAAAAAATGAGAAGCTGACACGTGACACCTACTTAACGATGTTAGTTTTACACTAACAGAAATGATCTAATTGATACTAATTTACAAAATTGAGGACCTAATTGAGACTAATAAAAATACGAGGACCAAATTAAAATTTTTGTACAAAAACGAGGACTAATGAAGTATTTTAACCTTTATTATAATGTTGTCAACTCAAATGAGATTGAAACATCATAACCTTGATAATATATTATACATACATCAAACAAAGTGTATAAAGCAGCTTCTAATAAAGAAGTTAAATTTAGACAATAAAAAGATAAAAAGGACAATACATATAACAACATCTCTTAGAAAGTGATTAAAGCAAAATAGACAACATTGTCTACCAATAGATTATTGATTTACTTTCATACTATCATGAGTTTTATATATAAAAAAAGTTAAAATATAAATAATTTAAATTCAATATATCAATTTCTAAAAATTATAAGGTAATGAATATATTCCTACAACATTTCAAATTATCTTACACATATTCAAGTCCGTAAATTCTTTATGCAAGTTGTATTCTTAAAAAGCCTTTAAGAATCCTCAAAACTATTCGTATTAAATATATATTTTTTAATTTCAATCCAATGTTCGATTTTCATCTGAATAGATTTTTTTTTTTTCTAATTCTAAATTCTTTAAGTAAGAATTAAATATGAATAATTTTTTTATAGAAAATTAAAATTAATTATCATAATTTTAGGGACCATAAACTTTTTCAAGACAATAAAAATGCATACATTTCGATATCCTTTTATCCATTCCAAGAGTAGTTAAAGCATAAATTATATATTGATTTTCTACAATATTTTTACTACAGCTTAGGTTTTTCTTATAATTTTGCACTGATCCGTTGTTAACAACAGAAGAAATGTCACCATGAAGCTACATGTCATGATTTTTACAAGCTATATACACTGTACCCGGTGTGTCAGTGTCACCATCACGATATCCACAAGTTGTGCATGTTATGCAGTTGGATCATATCAGTACCCTTCAGGGACATCTTGTAGAGTTCTTTGATCTTTCCACCATCTCCAAATCTGCTAGAAGTCGAAGATGGTTGACAAGTAGTTTTGTTTGCACTCGATGAAAGTAACGTGGCCAACATTTTCTTCAAAAGCATCTGTAACTGACTCCAATATTTTGCATGTAATTCGGGATATCTATTACTGAAAGTGTCCTCAGTAGTATCTGAAACATGGCGCCCTTCAAGCATATGGGCCAAAGCTGATTCCAGCACCTGAAACAAAATTCTGGAAGAATTAGCGGATGACAGAAATATATACACACCTCATTAATGAAATTTTGATTGGTATATCAAAAACTAAATTTCAATAAAATCTAGAGTGAGGTCTTCATTATTAATGTATAATTTTAATGAATATCACAAGATATTTACGGCGACTAATTGATTCAAAAAAATGCAAGTCAGAAATTTCATCATGTTATGTATTCTTTGATCCACCTTATTCCCAGGGTGGTCGAGTTTGTCAACTAGAGTACTTCAGCACATTATGCAGTTGACATCACAATAAAACATATCTAAGATATCAATTTGACCCAACACGTCGGAGACATTTTTTACCAAGTTTCTGAGGAAGTAATTCTAAGTTGCAAATACGGAACCTAATTTCGTGAATTTTATAATACTTTTGTAGCTGGGAAGTGCCTAAGTTACTTCTATAAGTTGACAAATAAATCAATGTATTCTGCCCAAGTATGTAAATTCTCAAGGAGTCTTTATTAGTAACACACACATGATATTAGATAGAATAGAGCAACAGAAAAGGTTAATGATGGAATTAAATCATCTCAATGAATATTTCAGTAAAATATAGAAATAAAGAATTTAATTAATGTGTAAAAGAAGTACGGGACAATACCACATTGGAGTGTAAATAGCTTGAAAGGCTTAATGAAAGAGCTGATCTCTCCATAACAATAGTCAAATACATATTAGGATGAGTTGTAGGGCCATAGAAGTCCAGCGCTTTTTGCCAGTTCCTCTCTGCCAGAGATGCATACTGTTTTACTCGCTGTAGAGCACTATTTTCTCCTTTTTGCAAAATGCTTTTCTTATTTCCAGAATTCATAAATTTCAAACAACAGTCTCTCTGATAGCAAGCCAACTGGAAGTAAGCATATGCAGCCTCCTGTTTGCGCAGTTCACCAAGTGACTCATACACAGATAACGCTTCCCTAATGGCCTCATTAGCTGAAATCTCATGCTTTCTCAAATCTTTTCTGGCTTTTCTGTCTTGGGGCTTCGTGTGACTTACACATGTATCTTCCAGTGATCCATCTTCATAAACTGCTGTAGTATTTTCTCTTGCCAAAAGCATTCCAAGCCGCAGATAAGTATGAGCAAACTGTGTATGTGCCTCATTCCTCAAGCTGCTTGTCACAGAATCATCATGATCATTCATGGCATTCAGTTCTAACCTTGCTGCCCCATAATATCTAAGGGATTCTAAATATTTCAGTTTTGCAGTTTCCAATGCATGATTGTATGCACTGTGGAAAATATTATGTAGCTTAAGATTCTCTATTTTAGATACCATCTCCTCAGCCAATGCACGTCTGCCATGGCCTAAATTACAGTTTATTAATATTATGTTGGTATGATCGGAAACTTCTCTGAATGCATCTATAGCATCTGTAAATGCTAGTTCAGCCTTAATTGACTCTTTATTCTCAAGTCTGATTCGGCCCAATTCATTGCAAACCCACCCTTTCTTTTTAACCACGGATTGTAACTCAGACAAACTATTTGGAAGTTTAAGTAATGCTTGTCTAGCTTCTTCATAGCACTTTAGAGCAGCTATAAGATTTGACTCTACACTTCCCACTAGAGGTTCAACTAGGTACTCAAATATCCCACCATTTTTTAGTTTCTGTGTTTCAGTTGAATTATTTTCTGGTTGAGAAACAACACTAGAACATGAGGCATCCATCTCTGAGGATCCCTCAAGAGTTCTAGGGTTTATAGCAGCCAAAGATTCGATTTCCATTCTACTCTCAGGAGTATCTGTCTGATTCAGATCTCCACCATAATGACTATGCTCAATGTATTTGTTGTCAAAATCTTTTCCATTGTCCCTGCCATTAATCAACTCGTCTCCTGGGTCTTTTGGAGGCGAGTAATTGGCATTTTTAGCAGATAATCGTTTACTATGCTTTCTACCATGAGTCATGAGGCCCACAGCTGCACTACTACTGCTTGCACTGTTTCCACTGCTAGCTCTGTCACTCTGGCAGCTGCAGTTTACCAAGGAACATGAACTGCAGTTCTGATTCATTTGAACCAACTTCTTTTTCAGCCTTTTAACTTCCTTCACAACCTCAGATGACATTCTCAATTCTCTGGTTGCAGGTCTTTTCAGATCTTGTATTGAAATTTCTTTACCTTTTATCCTATGGAATTCAATATAAATATCTCCCACTAGTTCCCATGCCTTTGCCCAGAAAAGGTAAACAGAAGACTTTCTTTCAATATAGCCACTAACAGTCTCATCTTTTACATCATCCCGCCATGTGTTTTCATTCAGATCAATGAGTTTTCTCTCTAAGGATGAGCCACTAGCCATTGAAGAAATAAATTTTGTGTCTTCAAGATGTGGAGGCATTGATCCATATACAGAACATGATAGCTGAATGACCTTTAATGCTTGATGCAGTTGGCCATCCTCCTTATAAGCTTCTGCAAGTGCCAAATACGATTCTCCAAGCAAAAGAACAAGCTTCCACAACTTATGATCCAACTTGGATGTGGGAAGCCATTCTCGAATGTCACAAACTTCAATACAGTCAGCATCTCCACAAGCACAAACAGAAAGATTAAAAGATGATGACGGTCTATCATGATTTTCAGTGAATTGATCCATCACCTCTGGTTCTGAGCTCTGAAGCTGTCGCATCCATCTCAGAGACTTAATGGCCTGCGAAACATGATGTACAGCAGCTAACTTAGATGAGATTGGATCGGCAACTGTCTGAACCACAGGTGTTGAAACTGGACACACTTCACAAACTGAAGAGCTAACATCAGGATACGTGAGTGGTACATCCTCTTCGTGATTGCTCAATTCTATGTTACTGACCACTATCAGTTCCCCAGATGAGGATTTGTGTCCTTCAGAAACCATCTTTACAGAACATTCTGATTCTAAGTGCTCAATCAGATTTCCATGTTCACCTGATTTGTCAGCAGCATGCAGATAAAATACCTCATGGGCACCTTCTCGTTCAGAATTACTGTTTTCAACATCCCAAGATGACTCTTTGGCTTCAGTAACAGTCAGTTCACACTCTAGGGCCAAAGATTCAGACGTTAAATTCAACTCATCATCATAATTTAAAATCAGCCTTGCAAATTGTTCATGGGCTATTGCTCGCACTGCCTGTTCAGTACAGCATGTATAAGAAATACAATTAACTTAACAAAGGATAAGTGGAAATACTACTAGGCAAAAGGGGTGTGAAATACATCAATTTTGTTGTTCCAAAAACATACCAGATGGTCTGAATCATCAAGAAATTCCAAACACTTTCTAAAGAACCTTACACACCTAGCCCTATTTGTAGCAGCCTACAGCAAAACAGAGAGTAATTAGTAAAAAATTAGTAGAAACTACCAAAAGCAGCATTAACCCAGAAATATGTTCCATTTTTTCACACCATTGATAGTGAAAGCCTGTGCGCGATTCGATAAAGGAGAGTTCCCAATGAATATACTGCATCACTTCGACCCCTACTGATTGATGATGGCAAGGACCTTGAAGAGTCATCACTATCATCTGATGAACGGTTTTTGGGGATAACGGAAAGATCAAAAAGTTGTATATCATCTTCACCAGCACCTTTATAAAGCTGTAAAACTGTAAGTCAGATTTCCTACAACTAATAAGGATAATAAATTTGTTAAAAAAATTAACACAGTAAAGCTAAAAACAACAAAGATATAAATGTAATGAAAAAAAAAATAATAGTACCCAATAAGCTCCAGGATCCTGTTTGCAATTATCCTGAAGGAATCTCAAAACAGACAAACCATTTTGCTGTACAACATGAGGATGAAATGCAGGTGTCCCATCCTCTGATATCCCTTTCAAAAGAAAAATATCATCGGTTTTCAAAAGCTCATACCCCTGAACAACACCATTGCGATGATAACATATAGCCAACTCAGGTACACTTGCCATGACATTGTCTAACCATGCTTCAAGCCAAGTCAAAGGTGTGACCTACAAAAATTGGGAAAACTTAAATATCAACAATCTGCTAATACAGAGTTTGACGCATCACCTTTTTTAGAAGAACGTTGCTCACCTGTCGTGTGACATCCCATAAATGCAAGCTCACAGCAACATACTTTTCATTACTGAATAAAAGTAGATCACTTCCCAAGAGCATGCGGAAGTTATGAAACTGCCAGAATAAAATCCTAAGAAAGCTATCATTACCAACTTTTCTTTGTTTTTCAGATTCTTGCATTGATGATCTGGGTTTTTCACCAACTTGTGACACCTTTTTCACTGGACTCCGGTTCTTATTTCTCCTGTTCTTCTTGCTACCCCAATAGAAGTTTTCCGATTCAACCTGTGAGTACTCAGAATGGCAATTGTATCCTTCAGCTTGAACAACATCATCATTTTGTACCACAATATGGGGCGGTTTCCCTCCGGGAAGTACAGAAGAATTTGATTGATCTTCTGATGGAACATGATGTGTTGGTGGACAATCACATGCCTCCATTCTGACTGAATGCATAGCAAAATTCAAGAATAAAGATTGATCCGCACATTTTGCTTGATTGTTATGCCTCCTTATAAGTTTTTCTCCCTCTTCAACGTCTGGCCTGCACTTCATAAATACTTCGTCACTATTTAATCAAATGCTTGAATATTGTTTGGAATATTGTAGTTATGTTATATGTTGTGTAAATTAGGGATTTTATGAACTGCATAATTATATAACCGTTGTACTTAAATAAAAGCCTCCTCCCTGTAGTCAACAAAGATTCATTCACATGACCTCCAGTTTTTCTCCATGACAAATAGTAGGTTGCCAAAAACATAGAAAAATAAATAAATAAGTCAATTAGCAAGCTTCAGAATAAAAAATGATGATTAACCTAGCACAAACTAATAACCAAACATTCTTAACTAAGATTTTTTTTGCCCAGATATAGTTGAATCCGTGTAAAACATCTGAATGAGTTCTAAGAAAAAAATCATATTTTAAGTATCATAGATCATAAACTAGAATGCACAATTTATACACAGTGGATACAACAAAACCAGAATATGCGACTATTTAGCTGTCTGTACATTTCCTTGCTTGTTGAATCTTATAATATCGTAATCACCAATGGTTAATGATTTCTTCTAATGAAAATAAAGATTCCAATTTCTAAAGAGACAAATATATCATCAATCAAAAGACAAATGTCAACAGCAATTGTAAGGGGCCACAATCAAGTGGGAGTTAGTCATGGCAACAAAATGAAGTCCAGAGTGGTCAAATACACACCCTGTGAACTAGAATGCAAAATTTATACATGGTGGATACAATAAATGCAGAATATCAACTATTTAGTTGTCTATAATACATTTCCTTCCTTGTCTAAGCATATAATATTGTAATCATCAACTACTAGTATTTTCTCTTGGTCAAAATATAGATTTCACTTCTTATTGCTTCAAAAGCCAATGTATAGGGAAGCTCAATTTTCTAAAGTGAAAATCTCATCATGAATTACAAGACAACTGCAACAGTAACTATAAGGGGCCACAATTAAGTGGAAGTTAGTCATGGCAAAACAATGAAATCAAGAGTTGGTCAAATATACACCCTGTGAACTAGAATGCACAATTTATACATGATAGACGCAATAAAACCTAATTCCTTCCTTGTTTAAGCACATAGCATTGTAATCTTCAACTGCAAATATTTTGTTTGCATCAAAATAAAGAATTTGGTTTCGTATTACATCAAAAGAGAATAGACAGGGAAGCTCAATTTTCTAAAGTGAAAAAAAATTATCATGAATCAAAAGACAGTCAGCAAAATGAAGTCATGAGTAGGTCAAATACATACCCGGTGTTTAAAACAAGAGTATGACCAATGCGACGAACGGCAATTGATAGTCGAGCCTTGGAATATGGCATTTTAAATATCTGCTTTAAAATGTCTACTGGGGCAATGACATCAATCTCATCTCCATAATCAACCAAGCCAGACACTGCAAGGGCCTCACATTTCCTATTGAAATTTGATGCAACAGCAGTGCCTTCCGAAGGAAAATCTGTCAACAACAAATTGAGATTTAGAAAAATTGAAATATCTAGCGTATGAATCTACCATAAGGAAATGGAAACCAACCATACACTGGTATTTCACAATAGCATGCATTTGTATTTCATTACAGCACTCTTTTTTCAGTGACTAATAATGAGAACAGTATCAACCCAAGAAGGAATTATAGATTTAACTCTCTCAATGTGCTGGAAAGAAATAATACATGAACAGTGTGTTTGGTTTGTGAGAAATGCAAAGGGGAAGAGCTCCATTGAATAGATTTGCTTCATTTGTGTTGACATGGTCTCAAAAGAGGATTAAACCTGTTTGATTCCTGATTAAATTTGATTTCGTATTTATTCCTGTATAGCTAATTAACTAGTAATCATTCAATTCCATTTTAAGGTAATTCATTATTGTCATATTTTCTTTCCTTTATTAGGATTTTGTTACCCTGTTTTAGGATATCACCTTAAGTAGTTCCCCTTTATAAAAAGGAAAAATCCCTGCAAGTTATTTCCATTCAAAAACAATACTCCATATTTTCAACTTGGTACCAAAGCACAACCTCTGTGCCTCTGATATGCAGAGCCCTGGGTGACAGCTCCTCAGCCACCACCGATGATCAAAATTTGCATCCTCCAAAATAGGAGCAGAAGGTTGTTTTCCAGTGATTCTAATTCATTTTAAATCACCTCTTTTTGACTTAATGGGTTAAACTATCTCCAGTGGCCCCAATTTGTTTGGATATATATCCATGGTAGAAGTTTAGATAACTCACTGGCAGGCAACTCAAGCTCAACACTACAGATCAACAATATGATGTGGGTTGCTGAAAACTCCATGCTTATGACGTGGTTGGTGTCCACAAAGACATCAGTAGCAACTACATGCGTTATTCAGCAGCCAGAAAATTGTGCGATAGTGTCACAGAAGTATACTCAGATGTTGTGAATAAATCTCAGATATATGAACTCAACTTACAGGCCAGAGAAATACAGCAATGTCACAAGATACTTCCACTCTTTGAAGTGGGTGTGGTAGAAGCTAGATCTCTTAAGAAATTCTCAAGTGGAAGTCAACCGAGAATGCCAAACACCACCAACAAACAGGGGAAGAAGGATGAATACTTCAGTTTCTTCCAATCTCAATGAAAAGCTAGATGAAGTTTATCGTAGAATCACAGGGAGAGCAACATTGCCTTCATTAGGTGAAACCTTTGAAGAGATCAGAAGAGAGGAAACTCACAGAACGGTGATGATGACAAAGACAAAAATAGATCAATAAACCACAAAACTCCTCAAATCTCTAGCATGATCATGGCAATAAATCACGTCACACCCGAGAAACATACTAGAAAATTCACGGGAGACCAACACAACTAAAGGGCAGTAATTTAGGTTCTAGATGAAGACCTAAATTTGGCCTTACAACTCATGAGGCAGAAAATACCTCTTTACGTGAGGAACAAGTTGATGAATCGACAAGGTTGCTTAAATATAGCTCGCTATTGTATTGGTTCTCTAGTACAAACAAAGTAATTTTGGTACCTCCGATTCTTTTACTTGCACCTCAAACATGTGTGTACCATGCATCATGGGTTCAAGTGCTTGATCAACCTTTCTTATTTAAAACATATTTCCTTCTTGTGGAAATAAAATATTAGAATGAAAGAAATACTACGCTATCCAAAAACATTTACTTAAATGTGCAACATGCACTGAAATTCTCAGGAAATCTCTCTATTAGTAAAATTTGCAAGGAATCCAATTGTAATGAGAAGTTCTCTATTACTCATTACATTTTTCAGGACTGGACATCAGGGAAGATGATTGGCAATGCTAAAATGACAAATGGTCTTTATTACTTTGAAGATGTTTTCGAGAATAAAGTAGCCCAAGGTCTTACAGTTATTAATTCTTCCCCTGTGTGGGACTAAATAATGCTGCAGCATAATAGACTGGGGCACATCATAAACATTTGTTTCCACATTTATTGAAAAATGCTGATTTTATTTGTTTCAATGGGAAAGTTGTCTTCTAGCTAAAAGTCATAGAACTCCTTACTCTTCTCAACCTCGTCACGCATTTAAACCTTTTCATTTAATCCAAATCAATGGTCAAGGTCCATAAAGAATTAAAACCCAATTTGGAAATAAAACAGTTTGTAACCTTTATTGATGATCGCACTGGGATATGTTGGATTATTAGAATATTAGAATAAAAGAAAATAAGACATTTTCTTCTGTCTCTTTGTGTCTTGCTGTTACATTGTTTCTCTCTAATTTGTTTTTCCCGCTGTCTGTCCCCTTTGGTGAGTCTGTTTTGGGTGTTTTGGTCTTTTTGCTTTCAAGGGTAGCTTCTATACAGGCTCCCTTTGTATTCTGCTTTATATCACATCAGTTTCTCTGAGATGGATCTACCTTATGCATTAAAATCTAGTATCCCTAATATATTTAAATGTTTTTCACAAATTGACAAAAAAAAAAAATCTCTATTTTCAGAAGTGACAACACTGAATAATTTAATAAGAATCTCAATTAATTCCTTCAAATAAAGGTTTAGTACAAGCATATTTAGGCCTTTGGGTCACACTTCAGGCTTAGTACCAGAAAAATGCATGATGCAAGTTTCAGCAAGTTACTGTCAGAATTGTGTAACTTATTTGGATGGTTTAACTTGTTAGAATAGGTTAACTAATACATAGTATTACCTATCTGACCCATATGTGTAGGATTAATCATTAACTTTTTGTGTATCTTTGATATAAGGAACTCCATAAATGAATGAATGATCTAAGAGATGGATTACTCTTTTAAGCATACTTTCCATGCTTTTATCTCAAGTTGGTATCAAAGTAGGTGGATCCTGCTTTGTTTGTCACTGTCCAGTGAGTCCACTGCCAGCCACCATTGTCATTTCTCTCCGACAAGCACCTAGTTGAGTTCATCTCGTTGAGGGACACAAAACCCAAGCGTAACTGGTCACCATTGTTCCCCATCGGCCACCACAGTTTTTTCTACTGAGCACCACTCCGAGGAGCAGGTAACCCCACTAGTCATGGAAACAGATTCCTCGTCATGCATAGCCACATACATCTTCACATGGCCAACCTGTGCAGTCCACCCACCACTTCCAATCACTGGAACAATGGTGTGTCCCTCTTGTCCCTCCCCCAACATCCTTTTCCTCCTTTCCCACTAATTAGACTTCAGGACGCCATTTGAACACCTTGTAAGTTCGTCTTTTACACCTATGGTCTCTGTTTCTAATCTGCAATGGCATCTGATCTGTCCACTGATTTTCTGGTCACCCACACTTCAAAGAAGCTTTAAAGGAAATTTTTTTTGTCTCAGTATAGGTTGAAATGTGGTTTGTTGGCAAGTTTTCATGACCTCTCAAAAGAAGATGGTAATAAAATGCCATCAGACAAATTTGAACAGTGGGAAAAGATGGATTTTCATCCTTGTAACTTGTTGTGGCAATCTGTCTAACCCAACATACACTGAGAACTCTTAGAGTATTCAAATTGTGTCACTCTTTTTGGAAGAAGGCTAAGAGTATATTTGCAAATGATATTTAACACCTCTATGACATCTCTTAAACAAACACAATTCTAACATTTACTACCTCAGTTTGGCCATCCATCTGATAGTGTAAGCTTGAGGTGCCTGGTAGTCTAGCTGATTTGTCCAAATAGGACTAATGAAGGCATTGTTTCGAGCAAACAATAGTCTATGTTGGCCTGGCATCCATGCTAGGCTGCAATCACCATAGAATCTGTGTCAACTATTAACCATCTGACAGACAGTCAGCACTGTTAGTAATAGACCAGCATCCCAACTTTCCATTATCATCTTTTTATTCCTAACATAGACCCTAATAATTGGAGACCCAATAACAATAACCACCCTTGGGCCCGAAAAATAAGTTTCACAATATCCTCAAAGTTTAAAATAGGAAAAAAGGTCCTAAACATCTGATGCTAATTCCCATAAATTCTCACAATCAGAGAGATTTCTGACACTTATCAGCACCTTGGCCCCTCAAGAAGACCAATCTCTAAAATTCAAAACCTGTGAGGTTGAACCTCTATAACTGAGTAATCGCTGAGAATATGTTTCCAAAGAAAGTGCCTTCTTCAACACAGAAATCTGAAACACTGGATGCAATTGACTCACCAATAAGCACAACCATGAGCAGCTGGGCCAATACTTTTGAAAATCTGGAATGAGACATAATTTTGGGCTTAACTCCCCACTGGTTGCTTGTGACTGTAGTTTGAATCTGTGAGGTTGAAACTTTAGAAAAACCTACTCTCCCTCTAACTGGACCTCAATCCTTGGCTTACTAGATTGGACTTTCATCCTTGAGTCCCAAACCTCTACTGTCACCCTTGCTAACATAGACCCTTTTAACTGTACGTCAGCTAAAAAAGTCCCATTACTATAAGGCCAATAAATACAACAGATAGCATACTGATCTCAGAACCATGATATGACAGCCTTCACAAGGCCGTCAACTAACGTTCACTTCAAGACAACAACCAAAACTTCTCCACAAGGTGTGATAACAAGACTAAAGACTTTCACTTTATTCAAATATTACTAAAGGAGACTCTTTGTGGCGTACATTGATAGCATCCATTTTCAAATGATTACAACTAAATATATGCATCTAAATTCAATGAAAGTCCACAGAACTAAGAATGGAAAAAATAAAAATCAGATAACAAACTCTAAAAGAGAGAGATCAAATTACAATGAGAACTTCCATCAACACACCCTAAGTAGTATACTAGAATACAATGGAACTACAGATCAAGGAGACTCGTCAAATAAAGAATAAGACCCACCAAATTATGTTTTCCTATCATGTCAATTGCAATTTATGATAGCTTTGAATAACATGAAAACAAAAATACACAACCACCAAGTGCCAAAAGGTAGAATAGAACATATTCAACCATTGAACATGAATTTCCACTTATAAAATATAATTAGTTTGCTCCAGGGGTAAGGAGTAAGCACCTCCGCCGGTTGTCTTGGAGTGCACAGCGCCAACAGGAAGAACCTTGTCTGGAAAATTGGCCAGAAGCGGGGGAGTATTCAGATCAGTCTCAGTCGGCAGCATCCGGTAACGGTAACGCGGAGCATTCACCCTGAAACAATCACAAGCAACAGTTAATTCTCAAAACAAAACACATAATTCAAAAGAAAGCAAAAACAATTATTGAGTGAAAGACAGAGAGTATATGTGTGTGAATACGTTTGGGGAATGGGGAGAAGAGCCGAATGGAAAGCATGGTGGAAGGACTTGTCGGTTGGAACGGGGATTGAGCCGCAGAGAAACCCGACGGGTTTGGGAGTGGCGATTTCCAACGTTCCCACGCACACTAGTTCCCTGGAATTCTCCGAATTCGAAGAAGATGACGACAACTTCGCCATGTTGATTGCTCCCTAAAACTGCTGAGCTATGCGCGAAAGTGAGTTGAGACAAACAATTGAAAGCAAAAACCCTCGATAATGAATGCAGCAGGGATTGTGTTTGACGATTGGTTTCTGAGGTTTATGAGGTCGCGTGCACGCGCTCCTGAAGCAGTTATGGTTGATCTTAGATGATATGTTTCTGGATTTTTCCTTCCAATAGTTCTGTTCTTTGCCTCACTCCCTGCAATCACTTGGCACAAACATTTTCACAAAGCATCTACAAAAATATTCATAATGGTTATACTTATTCAGGCAAAAATACATTAAAGTTGGCCTAAAATTTAATCTGAGATGAGTGTCTATATATATAAAATTTAATTATGAAAATAGTTATTTTATCAAATTTAAATTTAAAATAATGATATTTTATTAGACTTAATGTTGAATTTTTAATATTTGAATCACTTGGCACAACCTTTTCATAATTCATTTACAGAAATATTTATAACGGTTGTACTTGTTCAGGCGAGATTACATTACAAGTTACGCTTAAAATTTGACGAGAGTGTATGATAAATTTAATTATGAAAATAATTATTTTATATTATTAAAATATATATATATATATATATATATATATATATATATATATATATTGCTTTCTTATGACAATAAAAAAATAATAAAATTAAATATAAACATTTTTTTATAATTTTATTATATATAAATTTTATTTATTTTGAAGGTAATTTTGTTATAAAAATGGTTAAGTTTGAAAAACGGCTAAACAGAAAAAAATAGTAAATTTTAAAAATATTTTTATAGACTAAAATAAATAAAATAATTATTTTAATCTAAAAATTATTTAGAAAGTAAAATGGAAAAATAAATGTGAATACAAAAAGAAAACTTACATAATTTAAATTTAAAACAATGATATTAGAAAAATGTGCTTATAATATTTTTAGTTACAACTTATTTTTTAAAGACTTAATGTTATATTTTTAATATTTTGTCTGAATGTTTGTAATGTTATGTTGGAGTGATCTGGTAATAAAATTTTATTTTGTTACATTTTGGTTTTTAAATTAATAAAAAATGTATGATCACATAGAAATCATAATGAAAGGTAAATAATATACATATTTGACTTATATATATATATATATATATATATATATATATATATATATATATATATATATATATATATATATATATATATAAAAAAAAAA
>Ga0214544_1001830_pt1 | contig 44747 bp, 30 predicted proteins | sample CNSS3metaG_FD_160074 | JGI IMG/M metagenome (GOLD analysis project Ga0214544, IMG submission 160074) | Root nodule microbial communities from cowpea collected in UCLA plant growth center, Los Angeles, California, USA - CNSS3 | ecosystem: Host-associated > Plants > Roots > Nodule | place: USA...
TATATATATATATATATATATATATATATATATATATATATATATATATATATATATATATATATATGGAACATTCTTTTTCAAAATTTTCAATTAATATATGTTTATACACCAACAACTACGGTAACTTAATTGCAAAAGGATAAAAAAGTATGAGGTTCAGTTAGCATATTAAAAGCAGTATGATATCCTTAGCTATTTTTGTAACTAAAATATATCCATAAATAATACAATAACAGAAATATTAATTTCAAAATAAAGGATGCAATATCGAAATTTTTCACTTTTTTATATTATTATAACAAATCAAAAGTTTAGTTGTATTTTTTAATTTTTTTTTTACTCTTTTTCAACTCACCTACGTGTCACTCTTAAGTGGTATTATTATTTTTTATTTTGAATTTTTTTTAAGTTGTATCTAATACTATATACAATTCTGAATTAACAAATGGAAAGTTTTTCTATTAAATAATATATCTAATCCAATTCAATTCAAAAATTTTATTCTACAATAGGAAAAAGTGCTAACGTGTCAATCAAACAAAATTTACAGCGTTCAAAAAATAATTCAAAATGCGAAAGTTATCTCACCTTTTTTTTTTTCTGTATCTCTCTCTTTTCTTCTCAGGTCTTTCCCACTCACACACACTCTAGACTCTTCAACTTCTTCTCAACCTTCCTCTTTTCTTTGTTTTTCTCACGCGCACACAACACCTCTTCATCTTCATACTTTTCTTTTTCCATTTCGCTAACTTCTTCAGATCTGTAGTTTTTTTTGTGGTATATCTGTGTTATTCATTCTTTTCAGCTGTTTCAAATGAGAAGATATGAAGATATCATTTTTTTACCTAGATCTGAAGATGTTGTATCTCTGTTTTCGTTTATGTTATCACCTTTCTCAAGCAAACAAGTCATTTTCTTCTTATATTTTGTCAGATCTAACTTTTTCATGCGTTTTTTTACAGGTTTAAACCCAGAAGTCGTCTTTATTTTGAGTTTTCTCAAGCGAACAACTCATATTCTTCTTATATTTTCTCATATCTAACTATTTTTTGCTTTTTTCTATAGGTGTAATATGTGTCAGTGCGACTATAGTTTTTTGTATCCAGATTTTGTTTTCATTTCTACGTTTCTCAAGCGAACAACTCATATTCTTCTTTTATTTTCTCAGATCTAACTATTTTTTGCTTTTTTCTATAGGTGTAATATGTGTCAGTGCGACTGTAGTTTTTTGTATCCAGATTTTGTTTTCATTTTTACGTTTCAACAACTCATGTTCTTCTTTTATTTTCTCAGATCTAACTATTTTTTGCGTTGATGGTATTTTTATTTTTTCTACATGTCTAATATGGTTTACTGCGAGAGATCTAACTACATGTCTAATATGGTTTACAGCCTTCAAATGAAGATTTCAAACACATGCAAAAGTCTTTCTCGCTCTACAACTTAACTAGTATGTATATTTTTTTCACCTTTTATTTTTACAGGTTTAAACCCAGAAGTCGTTTTTATTTTGAGATTTCTGAAGCGAACAACTCATATTCTTATATTTTCTCATATCTAACTATTTGTTGTGTTTTTCTACAGGTCTAATATGGGTCACTACGACATATGGTTTTATTACCCATATTTCGTTTTCATTTTGACATTTCTCAAGCGAACAACTCATATTCTTCTTCTTTTTCTCAGATCTAACTATTTTTTTGCGATAATGGTATTTTATATTTTTTTCTACATGTCTAATATGGTTCACTGCGACAAATCTAACGACAGGTTTAAAAAAAATAGATCTAACTATTTTTGGCGTTGATCTACTTTGATCTAACTGTTTCTTATATTTTTCTTCTGTTTACAGGCTTCAAATGAAGATTTCAAACGCATGCAAGAGTCTTTTTCGCTGTACAACTTAACTGGTATGTAATTTGTATGAAAATCTTCCTTTTTCTTTACCAATTTATCTGTATTTTTCCACCAATACCAAGCAAACCGTTCATCTTCTTCATTTTTGTAGCTTCAACTCTATTTGTTTCATTTTTGTTCGTTGATGGTATTTTTTAATAATGCATTCTATCAACAGATCTCTTTATTTTTACCCGATTTTCGTTTTTATTTGGACATTTTTCAAAGAGTTCATCATACACTATATTTTTTACCCATATTTTGTTCTTTTTCATATCAGATCTTACATTTTTACCCAGTTTTCGTTTTCTTTCATCTTTCTAAATCAAACAATTCATCTGGAAATATTTTTACATTTGATTTATTTTTACCCGAAACAGTATTTTTAATCTTTTTCACCATGGCCATTCCTAGAACAATTTAAGAACAATTTTTATTTATAAATAATTTTTAATTCACCGTTTACTCAATGAAAACCATTTCGTTTACAAAACATTTTGTATTCCAACCCCTTAAAATACTGCTTCGAATTTTCTCCAAATCAACGTGTCAATCAGTATTCAAACGCATTAAATTTTGCATTGTTCGAGATAATGATGAATAAACTGCTCCATCATCTGCCACTGCTCCATCATCTGCCACACGTTATAATTATTAAACTTTATTATATTCCAATATTAAATACCCAATCCTGAACCAAATCAACAATAGTAAATTCATCTTCTGATATTTTTACATTGATTTATTTTTTTTCAGCTTTCTCAAAAAAACATTGAATGATTTTTCTTATACTTTTATGACGCTTCATAATTCATTTTTTGTTATTTTACGTTTTATTTTTAAATTCGTATTTATTAACCTGTCATTTATTCCAAAGCAATACCAATAATTATTGTATAGCAGACTATCTAGTATGTACAGTTACTTCCAACAGCTATGACTTCTCCTATTCTGTTTATATATATTCCCTATGTTTGCCAAATTCAAAGTCACAAATATGATTTTTCTACTGTTACCCATTTTCTTCTCTTGCAATTTTTCTTCATCACCAACCTATTCTCTTGCAATGGAATCCATGCCCACACCACAATCCATACTTTCTTCACAACTGGTTGGCGGATTCATTTCTATGTTTTTGAAAGACCAGGTATATTTTTTTATTCCTTCTCATTTATTTTTGTTATTTATATTTATTTCTTTATTCTTAACTTGCTAATCTTTTAAGGAGTTTGGACACGTCGATCGGGTGTTCATAATACGCTATTGGAAGGAACTTGGTGCTAAATGGACCGTTGTTGATTACCAAAGTAATGTTCACCATGTTACCTACAACATGGATATTCACACTCCAATGATTACCCAAGGCTGGAACCAACTAAGATTTTTCTATGCAGATCAGTCTAACAAGTTGCTTGTGCTAAAAAACGTTAGAAATTCATCTTTCGTAATCCACGTCTCTACACGTTCTGCAGATACACGAATCAAGACCAACTTCCTCAACAATGTTGCCATCCGTCGTCCTCTCTTTATGTCGAACTTAATCCATTTTCCAGTTGAACTATTCACATACTACTGTCAAGCAAGCCACCTGGTTAGTTATTATTTTTTAATATTATTTAAAATTTACATTCCTTTCTAATAATTAATATCTCTTCAAATTATTTTTTCAGTATTTGAAAAAAGAATTTGCGACTTATTTTGAAAAGAGCGGACTTTCTTATGTTGTTTTACATGGACCAAGGGGCGAATAGGAGTGTAAATTGATAATAAGACCTAGGTCTGTTAAGATAGGATCTGGCTGAAAAGACTTTTTTGCTCTTCATCAACTCTCTACAGAGGATCACCCTGAATTGTTTTTGGAAGTTGAAAGTGAAAGAACAAGCAGAAATATCAAAGTTCCTTATCCATTATTTTGGTATTAAAGTTGACAATTTTGTATGTAATTTTGTTTGAACTTCTTATATATATCAATATATAAGAAGATTTCAATTGGACTCTTATTTTGTATGCAGTTATTATATATCTGAATATATAAGTTCTGTTTGATTCACTTTTATTATATGTATTTTCTTTTTTTGTTATATATTTTGTTCAACTTCATTTTAGAATTATTCATTTTTTTTATCAAATTAATGGAAACCAGAATTTTTCAGTCAATATAAATAATTTTTAATTAGAAATTTAATTAATTAACATTAATTACCATTCCATATAAATTGGAAATTTAAACGTATGTGAAATACGATAACTATTAGTTATTAATTATTATTATTATTATTAAAATCATATAACTTAAAAATTATTTATAATCTTTTTCACCATGGGCATTCTCAGAATAATTTAAGAACAAATTTTATTTAAAAATAAATTTAAAATGACCATTTACAAAACGTTTTGTATTCCAACGCCTTCAAATACTGGTTCGAATTATCTCCAAATCAATGTGTCAATCAGTATTCAAATGCATTAAATTTTGCACTGCTCGAGATAATGATGAATAAACAGCTCTATCATCTGCTACACGTTATAATTATTAAACTTTTTCAAATTCCAATATTAAATACCAAATCGCGAACCAAGAAACGGTTCATTTTTTTAAATTTCTTTTCATTATGTTTCTCACATCTCAAGATAAAATTGATTGCATTGTCCAGAGTTATCAACACTTTTCAAGAAGATAATCATGATTGCTCTACGTAATATTATTATCACTAAAACGTTTTGATTACTGCTACCTCTCTTCACAGTCAAAAAATGTAGCGACGTCTACAATTTTCAACTTATCTTCTTTTTGTCATACTCATCTGGGTCCATCTGTGTATATCAGATTTCCATAAGTGCTTCTCCATTACACAAAGGTATGCATGTTTAACTTTTACATTTTTATGAACAACACGCTTTTATGACCTATGCTTCTGTTCATCATCTTCTCTGTTTCATCATCATCATCATCTTCTTTATTTATCATCTTCTTTGTTTCATCATCACCAACTTATTCTCCATTACAGAAAGATGAATAAACTGCTTTATCATTTGCCAAACGTTATAATTATTAAACCTTTTCATATTCCAATATTAAATACCAAATCGCGAACCAAGAAACAATTCATTTTTTTAAATTTCTTTTCATTATGTTTTTCATTTCTCAAGATAAAACTGATTGCATTGTCCAGAGTTATCAACACTTCTCAAGAAGATAATCATGATTGCTCTACGTAATATTATTATCACTAAAATGCTTTGATTACCGCTACCTCTCTTCACAGTCAAAGAATGCAGCTACGTCTACAATTTTCAACTTATCTTTTTTTTGTCATACTCATCTGGGTTCATCTGTGTATATCAGATTTCCATAAGTGCTTCTCCATTACACAAAGGTATGCATGTTTAACTTTTACATTTTTATGAACAACACGCTTTTATGACCTATGCTTTTGTTCATCATCTTCTCTGTTTCATCATCATCATCATCTTCTTTGTTTATCATCTTCTCCGTTTCATCATCACCAACTTCTTCTCCATTACAGAAAGGTATGCATTTTAAACTTATACTTTTTTATGAACCACAACCTTTTTTTACCTATAATTCTCTTCACAGTCCAGATCAAAAAATTTGTTTTATGATATTCTCTTTTTCATCATCATCATAACCATCATCTTCTCCATTTCATCATGTTCTCTGTTTTTCAATGTTTCTAAAATATTTTATACGATCTACTTAGATGACGACGACACAATGCATACTTGGTGATCAATCCATACTTGCAATATTAGGTCGTGAACTAGGTCCAGTTTGGACTATTTCTGGTAACAAGGGTCATGTGCACCATGTTACCTTTAACATGGATATTTATAATCTGAGGATTACTGATGGCTGGTGTGATATAAGAAAATTCTATTACTTAAAATCACCGAAACTATGTTACTTAAGGCATACTGGAAATTCACTTTGAGTTCCGCCTTTCTAAATACAACTACAAATCAAGCTTTTTGGTGAGGTTTCTTACCTTTTTTTTTTATAATCTGTATACCATTCTTTATGTCTTCTCTTTATCTTCACTTTAATATAAATTCAATTTTATTTCAAATTATTTTATTTAATTTGTTTTCCGCAGGATTTGAATTCAGACCTATGTAAGTATTTTCGCAATAGTAATTTTTTAGACATTGTGCTTTGCGGTCCAGAAGTAGAAGTGCAATGCAAGTTGTTGATTAGAGCTAAATCGGTGAAGATAGGCAGTGGATGGAAAAAGTTTTGTGAACTTCATGGACTAGAGGAAAAAGATATAATACTTCTTGAGGTTGACGGTGAAAAAGCAAACAAGGATGTGAATGTGCTACTTAATATATATGAATATTCTCATGGCCACTGAAATCATCCATGAAAAATATTATTTAAAAAAATTAGTTATCTGTAATTTTTTGCATTAATTATTATGGAATTTTATTATATTATATTATATTATATATATATATATATATATATTGGTAAATCCAACTTTTGAAATCTTATTTAATTGTAACTGCTACATATCTTCTTCCATATACGAATATCTTTGCCAGTTAATTCATGTCAAAGACCAAAATGTCATGTCATTGATTTTGCCTTTTTAAAATAATTATTATATTTTAAAATATAACACTAGGAGTTATTTCATATACATCTCATTTATTAAAATTGCAACCAAAAGTTAATATGATGTTAAAAAGTGGATTGATATAACTTTTTGCACTGCTCGAGTACCTTTATATCTTTTCCACCACATTTTTTTCTGTTGTACCAATCCCTCATATAATTACATTTTTTATTATATGAATATAATTTTTTTAGAAAATTTGATATTATACATTATTAAATCAATGCATCCAACACATTTGTCTTGTCTAGGAAGTTTCTCGCAGTATTGAGATGTCATCTATTTTGTTCTGATCAAGTATATTGTGCACTACACTTCTTTTTTCACTTTTTCTAGAATTTAATTAATTATTATTCAGCCAAATGACTTTTCTCTGGCAAGACTGGATTCATACAAACCATCTTCCACCAAAGGTATGTACTTCATTTGTTTTTGTTAACAAATATAGTAATACAAGAAGCTATGCAGTTCATATGTTGTTTTGTACATATATAGGGTTTGTCCATTTCTTTTGTAATTCTGAAAATACATCTTCGCACATTTCTTCTTTGTTAAATGCTTTATACAACAATACTTTTTTGCAGATGTTCATTGTTTCCACATTAGTGATTCAACTAATGGTTCATTGCTCAATACATCACGCCAAGAGGTGATGTTTTCATTTAAAAGTAAGCTGTTCATGGTTCATCTTCATTAGAATGCTTTTTTTATTGATTTTCCTTTTCTATGAAACCTGTGAATAAATCAATTGGAACAAATTACTGGTTTTTGACATCAATAGCTGTTTTTTGTAGTTTTCACCAAAATATGTTACTATGAATTCTGTAAACTTAGGTGATGAGTCATTATTTTCTTCCATTCCATTAGCCTTTGTGTACCCATTAGATAGTTGTTCAGTGCTTAATTGTTCATCTTTAGAGTGTTTTTCATCTATTGGGCTTTATTAGGCCATTGTTCCGAATTTGGACTAATTTCACATTATTTGGCCTAATTTTTGTTTTTAATTATTTTTAGGTATTTGGGTGAAGCAATTTTGGAGTTTGGACATCAATATTCAGTTGAAGAGAGTCGCCACATCATTTCCATGTCATTTCCACGTTAGCAGAGTGAATGGGTCAACATTAGAGGCCCAGGAGTGGCATTTTTGTAATTAAATGTGGTAGAATGACATTTTTGTAAATACTAGTGGAAGGGGTGAGGTGACCACGAGTTTTTAGGTTTCTTTTCCATGCACCAGCCGCTACCTCTCCTTTTACATTCTCTCCAACCTCCATTTTTGATGTTTTAAGCTTTGGAAGGTCACATATGGAGGCACAAGCTAATTTTTCACGTTTTCCATTCGTTTTTCACGTTTTATGAGTCTTGGACAGCACATTGAACTTGTATTAACGTTTTCTACCGTTTGGGTAACATTTATATTGAAGTATTTTCGTTTTTGGTTGCTATTTTTGTTGTTGCCCCTTTCTTTCCTTGCATATTTTTTATTCCTGCACCAATTTAGGTTTTCTGCATCAATTTGCACTCATTTGGATGGTTGAATCAAAATTTATGTTGAAGCCTAATTCGGATTCCATGAGGAACTAAGTTTATGTGTTGATTCTTTGCAGATAATGGATTGAAACCTTGAGATTAGTGTTTTGTTCGGTGAAGTTATGTTAATCTCTCAATTCTGAATTTGCGTTTGGGTTTAAATGAAGAAACCATTCTGTTTTTGCTTAATTTGCAGAGTGGAATCATTGTGTGTTCATGCTTAGTGAACTATATTTGATTCATGGATGTGTGCTTTGCTTAATTGCACTTGAGTTCGAGTTAATTTGCGCTTAGTAGTTAATTCGGGTTCCATGAGAGTTAATATAACCATTTTGAGTTGTAATCCATGATTGGTGGATGTTCATTTGAAGCAAGGAATCAACGCTGTTTTTACATTGATTTTAGACGTCTATATTTAAGTTTTCAATTGTGTGTTGCATCCGTAAATCTGCCAAACCCCCCCTTTTGTGTTATATTGTTGTGTTCATCGAGAAATTGAAGCTTTGAATGAAAATATTGGTCGTTGGGAGACGACTTGGTTCACTTTCATATACTACATTTATTCTGTTTTAATTTGGTGGGCTACGGCCACTATCAGTAGGTCAAAAGTATTTATTTCTATTAACATCATATGTCTAATACTCCATGTTTGCATATTACTTATTGCTTTTGTACTTCTTGCTTTCTTTAACCATTTCAAAGTTTTTACTCCAATAACATATGAACCTTTACTTTTTCAAAAATTGCCAAATCCATGTTATCTTTATTCCTTACCCTTCTTTTACCATCCTTTGACCAAACATATATATATTACTCTATAGCTGCTTTGAACCTTTTATTTATTTGTATTTATTTTAGTTTTCTGAATTAAATCTTTTTATATTAATTATTATCTTTTGTATCTGAGTTTAAAGATGTCACCAATCTAATATTCACTTTTTTACTTCTCATTTCTTCAATATCGTTGTTTTGAGTTCAACATGTCTCTCTCTGAAGTTCAAAAGCAAAGCCAGAATGTAAGCGAAGTTACTCCAGAAAAGGAGAACTGGAATATCATCGTTAGGGTGATACGTTCATGGTTTGTTCCAGATTTCAGTAAACAGAGGTGTACTTTTTCCATGGAGTTGGTTATTCAAGACAAAGAGGTTATTATTATTCTAATTCTTTACCATCATTGTTATGAACAAAATATGTGTATCTTAAAAATATTCATATTTATTATATTGAGCTTTTTCAGGGTTCTAAAATACATGCTTCCATTAGACGTACTCTAATTTGCAAATTTCAGACTGAAATTTCTGAAGGGCATGTTTATGCCATCCAAAATTTCAGTGTGGCTCCCAATTTTGGAATATACAGAATTACGCACCACCCTTATAAGATTAATTTCCAGTTTGGTACAAAAGTTAGTTTGCTTCATGGTAACTTGGTTCCTGATATGAAACCACAATACACACCTTTGTCCTTATTGACAACCAGTGGATTTGATACTGATTATTTAGTTGGTAAGTTAATATTTTTAGTTTTTCTACCATTGATATTTTTTAGTTATCAACAATTATTTTTACCTTATATGATATCACATTTAATAATTGTTATTAAGATATCTTGGGATTACTGGTCGGAGTGGGGACTAAAAGAGAATTGCAAGTTGATGGAAAGACAACAAAATTAAATGTCATTGCAATAGAAACTGATGGGTATTTTACTTCTATGTTATACTACATACCTTTTTATTTCTGTTTAAATAATGATTTCACATAACATTTATTGAATGTTTAGGTTTCGAATAAAATGTACTTTGTTTGGTATTTATGTGGATGAACTGAATGTATTTCTTTCAAGTGGAGAAGTACAAGATGCTGCTATAAGTATAGAATTTGCGAATGTCAAAACTTTTCAAGGTAAACTTCTGTTATTACTTTTATACATTTGTTATTATTATTTATTCCATGGTACTTTGACATACACTATCTTTTTAAATTTAGATAAGGTTCAAGTTCAAAATTGTAAGTTCTGCACTAGGATTAAGTACAATGTTAACTTCAAGGAGGCATCTGAACTAAAATCAAGGTAATATTCAAATTGTTCTTCATTTTATTCAAACTTTTTAATTTTTTATTTAATCCATTTTCGTTACTTTAATTTGTATTGCACAAAATGTTTGAGAACAATGAATCTCCCTCTCAAGGATTAACGCAGCTCTCTCAGACTTCCAAACATACTGTGGAAGAAGACTTTTTAACTCTTACACCTAGGACGACCATTCAAGGTCTTAAAGATTGTAAAGAGGTTAGAGTGACTTCTAAATTGTTACATGAAATTTTGTTGTTCACAATACCTGTTTTCATTAATCTTTTTTATATTGAAAGGTTACCACTTACATATTGTTTGGAACCATTAAGCATATTTTGGGTGAGGATGATTGGTGGTATACTGCTTGTGTTTGCAACAAAGCTGTTTATCCATATTCAAAGATGTTCTTTTGCGAGAAGTGCAATAAGCATGTTATAAAAGTCTTTCCAAGGTTAACTTTACCTGTATTAAACTTAATGTCCATTTAAATATATGATTATAATTTAAACTTTTGTTAATTAATACTGTTATTTATTTGACAGATATAGGATCAAGATCCGAGTTATTGACTCATCCGATTCAACCACATTTGTGCTGTTTGATAGGGATGCAACCACCCTTTTCAAAAAAACTTGTGCTGATATGTTAGACACTCATGATAAGGTATACTCTTCAATATATCCACTTATATATATACATACACAATGACAATTGGATCAATCTTTCTGAATATGATATTAAATTATTTTGTTATCGTAGATGAATGCTTCTGGAAATTTGCCTAAGGAGTTTGATGAGTTAGTTGATAAAAGTCTACTATTTAAAGTTGAAAGTAGGAACGATCACACTTTCAAACTTGAACAGTCTTTCAGAGTGAAGAAAGTATGTGTTGATGATGATATATTTCAGAAGTTCAATGATTCTTCGATGAAATCTGTTGTAATATATAATTTCAAATATAGATTTTACATTCAAGATTTTACATATATTTAAGTTCTTAATCATTTCATTTTCTATACCTTTTTGAAGGATGTTTATGCTGTCAATGGTGAGTTTAGCGGGGAAAAACAATGTGTAGTCAATGAGTCCATTGTTGATATTGCAGAGGTATAGAAATTTCATAAATTTTATTTTTTTGTTAATGACGTATTATTTAATTAATGTTATTTCTTTTTAACATGTACTATAGGATTTATTAGCCAGATTTACCAAAGAAATAATTGAGTGTGAATCCCAATCTCTTGACTTAATCAAAGATAATGCAACGAATGATGATGGTAACAGTTCACTTAAGAGAGAATCTGCAAAGAAGACTGCATCACTTGAATCCATCGAAGAAGACACTGTTCCATTGAAGCTGCTAAAAAGAAATATTAAGAAGGAAAAATTAGTTATTTGAGATATCATTTTAGTTATAATATTTGAAGACAATTTGTTTTATGTTTGACAATTTAGGATTGTAATATGTCTATGCATGGGCCTGTCTTTAATTTCATTTGAACTATAACTTTGATGTTAAATTTTATGATAACTATATTATGCGTTTATTATGCTTTTATTTGTTACAATTTGTATACTTTTATTTATTTCATCCGCTGGTTTGTAAAATATTGTTGACATTTTTCAAGTTTTGTCAACAAACATGATTGCCAGCTACATCAAAACTTATCAAAATTAATCTTATTTTGTAGCATGAATTCATGAAAGTCATAATCAGATAAGTTTTGTCAAAAAGGAATTTAGAAATTTCAATTTATTAGTTATATTTATTTTCATAAATGACATATATCTTCTTCTTTTAAAAAAAAAACGAATTTATAAATGGTCATTTCTTATTTACATTTCTTTTCATAAATAATATATATCTGGCAAACCAATTAAATGTTGATAGATTTTAAGTTTTGACAATAGAATTGGCTGCCATACACAAATTTGAATCATATCTCTTTGTAATGGTTAATAAGTTTATTAAATAATTTCCATTTGAATTTTTATATAGATATACATGTAAAATTTAATATTTCAAAAATTTCGAATCAAATATTATATATTAACTTACTACGTAAATTTATATTCGATTATATATATATATAGATATATAAATCTAATTTTTGCTTGTTACTTTATTCTATCACCAATATTTAATATTATATATAAATATCTTAATTTTATTATATATTATATTATATTATATTATATTATATTATATTATATTATGATATTATTATATTTATAAAATCATTTATAATGTAATATCTTTATAAAGTTATATTGTCATTTTAATCGTCTGCCCGTTTTCCCAAGACAGTAATAATTACATTACTGTTTTGAAATCTAATTGTAATTGTCTCGTCTTTTCATGTGAGATTTTTCTTCTATAAATATTCATTTCCATTCTACCATCAACATCACACTTCAAGATAAGTTCAATCATATTCTCTATTTTTCCAACTTTATTTCTACTTTCATTCTAAAAGTCCAAGCAAATGGAATACAACTTCAACGAAGAAGAAGTTATTAATAGAATGAGTAGGTACCAGTTCTCTATTATTGACTTTCAGGACGAGGTACGTCTTTGGTAAATATTTGCATACATTTTTTCTTTTACAAAAATTCTTCTACTCTTCTTATTTGTGTCACGGATTTCAAATGATATCCTCATTTTGTCTTTAACTAATCTATGTTGTTGTTAAAAAAATTGTATCTTTGGAGGCTGTTGGGTTTGTGGATCGTGCATTCGCCATTCTTTATGATCACGATCTTGATCGTCAATGGACTTTAACAGATGTTGAAGGCAATAGACATGTCGTCACTTATAACAAGAATTTACAGAAACCAATGCTAATTGGAGGATGGACTGATTTAAGGGACCTTTATCAACTACACGATAACCACACTATTTATTTTGGATGTGTTGGTCATTCTTGCTTCCAGATCACTATTTTTCCAAGTAAATGCAAACTTTTATCTATTGGATGTTTTCTTAAAAGACTTGAAGCAGATGAACCACTTTTCAATGGACCGAAGTTGCATTTTTGCATATTTCTGAATCCAAACCAATGGCATGCTAGCCATCTGGTGAGATTCATTTCAGTTACTCGGTGGATGTTTATTTGATATTTATATTTATGTCTTCTAATTCTTTTAAAACATTTAATCCATATCTTAAACTGATTATTAGTTTATATTTAATTCTTTAATTTCATTCAATGTGTTAGGATTTGCCAACTGATTTTGGCAATTATCTTCGTCAAGGAAGATTTAAAAACATTTTTCTTTATGGACCGCGCAAAATAGTGAAGTGCAAACTACTCTTGAGAAACCATCCAAAGAAGTCTAGCAAAATAGGAAGTGGCTGGAAGGAATTTTGTACTGCTCATGGTTTTGATCAAACTATTGACTTGGTGTTTGAAGTTGACTAGATGAAAAGCAATCAGAATGTCAAAGTGCTTACATATTGTAATCTTTAATTTACAATTTGTTTTATGGTGTTATTTGGAACTGCCGAGTATAAATAGTTTTGTTTTTATGTATGCTACTTATGTAGTTGTCAAGCTACAAGTTTTTATATTTTCAGCAATGCATATGTATAGTTCTATTTTGTTATTAATGAAATTTCTTTGAAGATTGTCTCAATTTCTATGAATGCCAATAAAAAGTTTATTCTAAAACTTTAATTAAACATCGAGTTAAAGTGAGACATATTAGAATTTAAATAAAATATGGATGATGATATTCATAGATTAAAAGTAGGAGGATAAATTTTCGTATGTTATATAATTATTATATATTTCATTGCTATATTAACATCAAAGCAATATTAATTGAACTTCTTTTAATGTAATTATTCAACTTCATTTGCGATTTATGTTTTGGTAGTCTGCCATTATCTTTTTAATCTTTATGTATGGATGTATGTTGGTTTAGGATGTGCAGACACTGATTGTATGTTATAATTTCCAAACATAATGAAATAAAAATTGCAGATACTTGCTATGAAACTGTCCTCTTTGTTGTACTATATATAGTACTGCATAAAAAAGACGTGTTGTTATACCTACATAAAAAGCAAATGTTTTGTTAGTTGCAAGAACAAATCCACTATGAAAGAACTGCTATATATGAATGATTTTGATCTATTACAACTCAGCACTGCATGCTCTTTCTATTTTTAATATTTGTCTACTGCTAAAAACTTTTTGTAGTCTTACAAGTGCTTGCTATCACAATTACAAATATTTTTCTTTCCACAATGGTGATTAGAGGTACAATCTCCCAAAAAAAGTTTAAGAAAGACATTCACCAATATAGTAATAAAACAGAAAACACTTTTGCATCCATTGAGTCAACTTATCTTTGTTTTTGCTTATTCCATTGACACCTTTGAAAGTATTCCATATGTTTTTTGCTGAAATGGAGGAAAACGATTGTAAAAATGCAAGGCTAAGAAGGAAGTTGGTGCTACAAATAAGGTTGAATGCAAGAAGTAATTAACATTCATGTAAGTTTCTAACATCTCACTTGAATCATTTGACTTCCGAATGTGTTCATCAAACATTTATTTATAACTACTACATTTCTATGTTTATATCTTTTTTGCAGATTATAAAGAAGAAAATGCAAGAAAAAAAACAAAATTTGCCAACCATTCTTCTCAAAGTATCAAAATATCAGGTTTTATTTTCATAATTATATTTGAAAATGTTTATTTGGATTTTTACTTGACAACACAAATTCATAATCAAATATCTTTGCTGTGTTAATGAAAGATAAAAGAACTCAATCTGAAAAATTATTCCAGAACACTATCCAAAGGAAGCCATTACAAGAGTTGGATCTTAGTAAGTATTCTTCTTTTAACCTATTTCTTTACACACTGTTCTTACATGAATGACTGAAGTATGGTTGTTTATTGTTTTACATTCAATGCTGCCACAATAATCCTTTTTCAGATCTGCAAAACAACAACAACAACCTTCACAATATCAATTCAATATTTTAAACAACAATTGGTAAGTTATCTTTGTTGGTTTTTCAATATTATTAATGCAATATCATTTTAAGAAATTATAAACAAATCTTTATTTCAATGCAGTGCCTGAAAACAATATATCAAATTCTTCCATTGCTTTAGTTGAAGATCCAATCAAAATAAACTTAATGACTTCACAATCTGCAGCTTCTACTATAACATACAATACTCCTTTCGGTAAATTTCTACATTCATCTTTATTTCTTATATACCTATTGTAATTGGATGAAGATGACGAATTTTAAATTTCTATTAATGTTTTTTAATGATTTCAGTTGTTAGCAATAACATTCAGAGAAATTATGGACAAAATAATTACAATTGCAGTGCAGGTAAGTAGGTTCTTATTCATATATACAAATGTTCATACTCACAATGCCAATGAATGTAACGTAATTGTTTTAATAATTCTTTTGCATAGGTGGCACATCTGAAGTTGTAAATGATTCATATTTTGTCTCTAACAATAAAGTTGTCAAATATCCTTTTCAAGTCATACAATTACTTCAGAACAAATTCACTCTTGATGATGAAACAACAACAGAACAACATTGTTCAGACACAACAAATGATGATTCAGCAACAATAACACATGAAGGTAATTCAGATATTGAATTCCTAACTTATTGATGTCAATAAATAAATATTTTAAATGATTACTTAGTTCTCATATTACTAATATTGAAGGAGATAGTACAAGTACTACAATTACAAACGAATTGTATTGCAAAGGGAGTTACAAGGTAATGTGACACACAATTGTACATAATTTCAGAGATAAAATATGCATTTCAGGCTAATGCTTTATGCTGATGTTCAAAACTACTCAATATTGGAGAACCTTGCTTGGAATGCCAATACTGTAAAGCTCAACTGTGGTATGAAGAAAGAGCAGAAAAAAGTAACACATCAAAGGAAGTTCAATTCTCATTGTGTTATCAAAAGGGAAAAGTGCAAATTCCACTATTAAAAAAACCACCTAATCTTCTTGAAGGTTTGTTAAATGGTGTAGATCATAGAAGCAAATTATTTTTACAGAATATAAGATTATACAATAGCATGTTTTCATTTACTTCAATTAGTGGTAAGATAGATGCTTCAATGAATAATGGTTCTGCTCCACCACAATTTATTCTTAATGGATAGAACTATCATCGTATTGGAAGTTTATTGCCAGAACATGGATCAAAGCCAAAGTTTGCACAACTTTACATATATGATACCGAAAATGAAATGAGGAACAGACTGAAGCATTTCAGGTTAGTTAACAGGTCAAGTAATTTGCTTAAATGAAATATTTAAATACATCTATTCACATGTCTTCTCTTTATTATGTTTTAGGTCAAACAACAAGGAATCTGATATAGATCAATCATTGGTTGCTGATTTGATTCAAATGATTGACACTCACAATGTTCTTGTTAAATCTTTTAGAAGAGTAAGAGATTTGTCACTGCAACATATGGAATCAGATTTCACACTAAGACTATTTAGAGGCAGAAACAAAGACTCTAAAGTCTACAACACACCTTTATGTGATGAAATAGGTGCTCTAATAGTTGGTGATTTTGGCAATATGGATGTAGGCAGAGATATAATTGTCAAAAAATGTTCTGGTGAATTAACAAGACTGCATGAAACTCATACAACTTTCATTCCACTGCAATATCCTCTCATGTTTCCATTTGGAGAAGATGGTTATCAAGAAGATATTCCAATAAGAGAATCCCATTCAAGAAGTAAATCGAGGGCGAGAATTAGAATTTCTTTGCGAGAATTTATTGCATTTAGAATACAACAAAGATCTATAGAACCTGGAAATATTGTGAATGCATGCCGATTGTTCCAACAGTTTTTGGTTGATTGTTATACAATGGTGAAAGCACAACGATTGTCTTTCATTAGAGCTAATCAAAAGTTAATTCGTTGTAATATTGTTAATGGATTACAAGAGGCTGTTAATAGAGGAGAGACAGATCCTTCTTTAATTGGAAGGCGTATTGTATTGCCTGCTTCATTCATTGGTGGTACAAGATACATGTTCAACAATTATCAAGATGCTATGTTAATTTGTAAAAAATTTGGATATCCTTATTTGTTCATTACTATAACATGCAATGTTAATTGGAGCGAAATAAGAGACTTTGTTTTAGCAAAAGGGTTATCACCTTCAGATAGACCTGATATTGTATGTAGAGTCTTCAAAATGAAGCTGGATGAAATGATGACAGATTTAAAAAAAAAAAAAACTTCTTTGGAAAAACCACTGCAAGTATGTTCTATAGGAAGTAATATAGATTATATCAATATTTATTAAATTAACTTTTTAAAACTATTTTATTTGTTCTGTGATATATGCATGAATGTACACAGTAGAATTCCAAAAAAAAGGTTTACCTCATGAACATATACTTTTATGGTTGGATGGAGAAAGCAAATTGAAAAATTCAACTGATATTGATAAAGTAATATCATGGACCATGAGAACCTGCAAGATATAATTCACCATGCTATAAAAGACTTGATATACCATGTTCCAAATTTTATCCTAAAAAATTCACATCTTCAACTTCAATTGATGAAGATTGATATCCATGCTATAAAAGACTTGATAATGGTAGATTTGTTGAGAAGAATGGAATTAAGCTGGAATATAGAAGTGTTGTTCCTTACAATCCACCCCTTCTAATGAGGTATCAAGCTCACGTCAATACAGAGTATTGCAACAAGACCAATTCAATAAAATATTTGTTCAAATATGTCAACAAAGGTCCTGACAGAGCTACTCTTAAAATAAGCAACAACTTTGCACAATCTGACAAAGAAACTATTATTGATGAGATCAAGAGGTATTATGATTGTAGGTATCTATCACCATGTGAAGTCGCTTGGCGAATATTTGCTTTTGACATCCATCACAGATGGCATCCTGTTCAGAGATTGACATTCCATCTTCCTGGCCAACAATCAACTTTGTTTAAAGATGATGATGATATTAATGTGGTCTTCAACAGATACGAAAATACTAACACAATGTTTCTAGCTTGGTTTGAGGCTAACAAAGTTTATACACAAGGAAAAGAATTGACTTATTTTGAATTTCCAAGCAAATTTGTGTGGTTTGCTAAAGAAAAAGAATGGAAACCAAGGAAGAAAGGCTACAACATTGGTAGACTTACTTATATTCCTCCGGGCTGTGGAGAACTTTATTATTTGAGGATATTACTGACCATTCAAAAAGGTTGTATTGATTATGAAAGCATTAAGACCATTGATGGGAAATTTTATGAAACATACTAAGAAGCTTGTTCTGCTTTGGGATTGTTGGCTGACGATAAAGAATATATTGATGCAATAAAAGAAGCAAGTGAATTTGCTTCTGGGTATCAACTTAGAAGATTATTTGTTACTTTGTTGTCGATGAATATAATTTCTAAACCAGATATAGTTTGGAATTCTACGTGGAGTATCTTATGTGATAGAATTTTGTACCAAAAAAGAAAGGAGATGAACTTACCAGGTAATTTATATTGTGATCTATTTAATTGAATATAAATATAATTTTTAATTGCATTATTTTGTTTATGCAGGTCTTGAAATTGAGACTGCTGAATTACAAAAAATCTGTCTCATTCAAATACAGGAGATGCTAATGTCAAATGGTAGATGTTTGAAAGAGTATCCTTCATTACCTCAACTTGATATTTCAGATCTACATACATTCAATAATAGATTTATTGTTGATGAGCTGCAATACAATAAAGAAGAGATGGCGAAAGAACATGACATTTTGTTTAAAGCACTGAATGATGAACAAATTCATGTATATCAGGATATCATGACAACAGTTGTTTCAAAGAAGGGAGGATTCTTCTTTCTATATGGCTATGGTGGTACAAGGAAAACTTTTATGTGGAAAACATTGTCAGCTGCTCTAAGAAGCAAGGGCATGATTGTTTTGAACGTAGCATCAAGTGGAATTGCTTCTTTACTACTTCCTGGTGGAAAAACAACACACTCTACCTTCTGCATCCCACTATTAATTAATGATGAATCAACTTGCAACATAGCGCAAGGTAGTCTCCGTGCTAAACTTCTGATGGCAACCAATTTGATTATCTGGGATGAAGCATCAATGATGAATAGAATGTGCTTTGAGGCATTTGATAGAACACTAAGAGATATTATGCGAAATGTTGATGATGTCAATAATGACAAACCATTTGGTGGCAAAGCATTGTCTTGGGAGGTGACTTCAGACAAATTCTACCCGTTATCAAGAAAGGATCTAGGTTTGATATCATCAAATCAACAATCAACTATTCAGAGTTATGGAATTGTTGTAAAGTGCTAAAATTGTCCAAGAACATGAGATTAAGTACTACAACAAACAATCAAACAGCCAATGATATCAAATAATTTGCTGATTGGATATTGAAGATTGGAGATGGACAAATGGATGTAAATGAGAATGGTGAGTGCATGGTTGAAATTCCAGAAGAGTTGCTGATTAGAAATACATATTTACCTTTATTGTCATTGGTTGAATTTGTCTATCCTCAATTTGTGGTTAACATGATGAAGCCTAATTATTTTGATGATGGAGCAATCTTGTGCCCAACTAATGATTCTGTAGAGCAAGTAAATGATTTCATGTTGTCTTTATTAGGTGGTGAAGAGTTGACTTATTTAAGTTCAGATACACCTTGTCAATCTGATGAACAAGATGAAGTTCAATCTAAATGGTTTACATCTGAATTTTTAAATGATATCAAATGTTTAGGGATACCAAATCATAAACTCAAGCTGAAAATAGGTGTTCCAATTATGCTCTTGAGAAATATTGATCAAGCGAAATGTCTTTGCAATGGCACAAGATTGCAAGTCAACCATTTAGGAAAAAATATAATCTCTGCAATTGTAATTACTGGAAAAAACATTGGTGACAGGATTTTTATACCAAGAATGGATTTAGTGCCATCTGATTCAGGGTTGCCTTTCAAATTTCAAAGAAGACAATTTCCAATTTCCTTATGCTTTGCAATGACGATTAACAAAAGTCAAGGACAAACACTTTCTAGAGTGGGCCTTTATCTTCCACAACCTGTATTCACACATGGCCAACTATATGTTGCTATTTCTAGAGGGAAAACCAAAAGAGGATTGAAAATACTTATACTGGATGAAGATGGAAATGTCACTAACACAACTAAAAATGTTATGTACAAAGAAATTTTTGAAACTCTTTGACAAAGAAGACATTATAGGTATGTAATTTATAATTTTCTTTTCATTTGAAAGTTTGTATAAATATAGATGAACTTATTTATGTTCTGTTCTGCAATGCAGGATCTATTGCCTAAAATCCAAGGCTTACAAGGAACATCATGCTAAAACAAAGGTTGAATTAAGAAGTAATAAAAGTTGTGTACAAAAGGAATTTATGAAGTTGATTAACAAAAAAAGACATTATAGGTATGTAATTTAGTCTTCTTTTATTGTTATTTTAACAAAGTAGTGTATATGTCATCTTTTGGTTAATGGTTGTTGCAGATAAAAGAATAGACAAAAGAACATAAAATGAAATAAAATATAAACTTCAAATACCACTTTAATTACATTTTAAAATGATTTATTCTATTTATACACTTCAAAAATTTTTAAAGACATTATATTTTCATCATATAGGTTATTAAATATCCCAAAACCACTTGCTATTACAAAAAATATTACATTTAAAAAAGCCCGTGCGTTGCACGGGTAGAAAGACTAGTTATGTGACAATATGATTTCGTGTTGGAGTAGACAAAGTTATGTGCATGAAAAAGAAACTCCATGGTTTAGAACAAGAAAAAGTTAGTTTTTTAAACTTTTATCTCTTTTCTTTTGGCGTAGTGGTAATCCACTTAAAAATGTTGGTTTTGTTGTAGTAGTTGAAGAGTCGTCGTTGAAGTGAGAGCAAGCGTATCGTTTTCCACATTCGTCTTCATTCATGGGTCGTCCATGACCATTTTTTAACCCAAATTCAAGTGTGAGAAAGAAACTCCGTAGTTTGGATATTATCTTCAAATGGTTTGCACGAACGAAAGAAAACTTTGGAGCGAAGTCGAGAAATTTGATTTTCATCGTTGCACGTCGCAGAATCCCCAAATGAAGCAGTTGAAACTGGTCTTGCATTCTTCATCTGGGCTGAACGTAATCATCTTCAATTTTATCGGGCCATTTCAAAGAATAAAGGTTGGTTTTTTGAACACGAATGTGCATTGGCATTCCTCTTTTGTCTTCATCCCATGGTAACCCATAGTGAAATGTTGGTTTTGTTGTAGAAGTTGAAGAGGCTTCGTTGAAGTAAGTGCGTACAGTTTTGCATTCCTCTTTATTCGTGGGTCTTCCTTCATCGATGACCTAGCTAAAGTAGTGAAAGTTCTTCCTTCACTGGTGGCTCTTTTTTTTTTTGTAAACATTGACAATATGAAATATGTGTATTATTCTTCCTATTTTTCCATCTCCAGTAATTGCATTTTTAATCTAAAATATGCATGTTCTTCATGTATATTTTTTGGACAACTATGATGTTAGTCAAATATTTCTTGGTGTGATGGAAAAACGTCAAATTATTCAATGTACAACCTTTGATTATGTTAACCTATCTTTTGGGATGTAATTATATGAAAAATCATTAACAAAATCACGTCAAAATTTGGAAACTCCACTCGGTGCAATAAGTACCTTTTTCGAGTACAATATGTGTGTTCTTCAATTGTAATTAACAGAATGAGAAATATTTTATTTTTTTAGATTGAGTATAGAAATGAGATGTTATTACATATATGTCTCATGTCTTTCCATCTTACTTTAAAATTTTTAAAATATTTTTAATATATTATGTAATCTAATAACTAATATTAATTTTTCTTAGGTCTTTACTTTTTTTAACTTATTTCTAAGATATATTTATCATTTATGCTATGCTTTTATTTGTCATTTATCTAATTGTTAATTTATGTTTTTAGTTAATATTTATATAATTACAATTTTTTCTTGGTATTTATTATAAAAAATAAAATATATATATTATTTTAACATTAAATATTACAGAAGCATCGTTATGGTTTTTATGTTTTGTTAAACAAATATTTATTTGATAGTTAGTACATTAAATAAGTATACACATCTTCCAATAAGATGCTCCCATGAAAGAAAATTTTTATACCAATTAAGCATATATTTTCTTTTTGTTTCTGAAAGTGGAATTGAGTGACTTTAACTTGGAAAAATAAGAAAAATATTGGTTGTGTGATCGCGGGAAAGACGGTAAGATTTGAAGGAAAGATTATGAAAATTGGTGAATGATGTAATAGATGTGATAAATTAAAAAAAAAAAGACACTTTAATTGACAAGAAAATAAAATTACGAGTATATAGTTATATATAAAAGTAATTTAAATTAAATTTTAATTAGTGTAAATTATATTATAATATAATGTCAGTTACTATTTAAACCGAAAAACAAAATTGATAAAAATACCATTTTTTGAAATTAAGATGGAATAAAATTTTGGAGATTAGTTTAAAAAAATTTAAGTAATAATTTGACATTATGAAATTATTTTAAATTAATATGTGTTAGTTAAAAATTAATATAAATTAAATGGGAGTAATTTGTTAAATAAATTATATATTGATAACAATAATTTAAATTGAAAATTGTCCATTTGAGAAAAAAAAATCTAAGTACAAGAAATTTTAAAGATTAATTTTGAAAGAAGGTAAAAGAAAAACCTAGTTCACCAAAAAGTAAAAAAAAGTGTAAGAGTGGAAAACTAAAAAAGACAAATATAAAACAGTAATTGAATTCGGAGTGACTCGGCTTTCCACTCAAATCTTATCATTCCAAAAAAGATTACTCTCTCCCCACTTCTCTAAATATATCTTTGCAAATTAGCTCAAATTAATAGATACAAACACAACATTCACCTCCACTTCCATCCTTTACTACAGTAAATTAGAAACAAAGAAAGGCTAAATGAGAGTAAATTTTTGGTTAAAATAATTCGTCGGTCGTCGTATTTGTTCAAAAATCACAATTAGGTCTCCATATTTTGATTGGTCTCAATTAGGTCCTTATTTATTTAAAAATGTGTAACAATTAAATTCTCTCTATTAGTATCATTTTAAAACGTGTAACAATTTATTTTAAATTGTTATAAAATTGTTTTAAAATTTTACATTTGAATTTATAAAATTGTTATGACAGGCGATGACTTGAAATGTGCCAAAAAAAATAAAAAAATAAAATTTAATAAAATTAAAAGATTAAAAAATTAAAAAAAATCTTAAATTGACATGTGACACATATTTAACGTAGTTAGTGTAATACTAACGAAAATAACCTAATTGTTACACATTCTAAAAAATAGAGACCCAAATAGACCAATCAAAATATAGGGACCTAATTCTTTCTGTTTCATTTGATTTTAATATACGTTGAAGGTTCCAAGTGTTTGTGGAATGTGGCTCCTTGGATTTCTGTCTTTTGCTAATTATAATAGAATATATTTAAAGCTTGAAGTCTTTGATAGGACTTGTAGTATGTTGTGGGGGTATATATGAGATGGTGTGTTGCCTTCATGGTTTACGTGCAGAGTTTTAAGGGAGTGCATATCATACTAGGGTATATTACAAGAAAGGGTGTGTGGGAAAATATTCAGGGTTAGCATATAAATCTGTATTTTTGTTTCACTCAAGTTGTAGTAAGCGTATTCCCGTGGGTTGCAAAGAATGGTTTTCCCTTTTTGTTTGTCATGTGATGTAACCTAGTGTGTTCTCTATTTCGGATACGTGGGGCATGGTTACGTTAATTTTCTTCTCCATAGACATAACATTTATTATTTCTTTTGAGTTTGTAGTTTGTAGTATGGATTGACTTTAAGAATGTGTTTGTGGGATTTGTTTTTGTTAGTTTTTTCTTATGAACAAATGTGGTTATGTTTATTTATGATTATGTGTGGTGCAGTACATGCAATTGTTTATATTCTAATGTTTTGTATGAATGGTGTGCGAGTACCTTGATTCCCAGTACCATGGATATATGTTGATTCAGTTTGTTTACGATATATTTCATGTGTTTGAGTGGTATGTTGGATTTTGTGATTTATAGAAGATATCTACTTTTGTATGTGGCAAGTGTTATGTTGCTTGGGTTCGTATTGTTGGTGGAATTAAGTGTTGTATGAGGTTTTTCACACCTAGAGACCTAGTGAAGACTCTTTCGCTTGTGTGAAGGGAAATGGGTCCTCTTCGCCTGTGTGAAGCAGTGGTAGAGGATTGGTCTAAGTACTGAACTGTCTCACCTGTGTTAAGTAGTGGGGAGAGGGAAGATGTTTCACCTTACTTCCGGCTCGTTGTTGAGTATAGTGTTAGGTATGCGATGCACCGACATTTTTACTCATAAGTCCTTGAGAAATAAGGGAGATTTGTCTATTGCTACGATGGCTGGACTACTTGAACCGTGTGATTCTAGGAAACTAGATGTGTGGTGGGGTAAAAGGTGGTAGAAAATCAAAGCTTGATTATGATTAATGATTCTAAATGAATGTGATAGTCTGTTTGGTTTGGTATGGTTGTTTGGATTTTTGGGGGTGGTGTGTGTTAAAACCAAAGCTTGATTATGATTACTATGTTTAAGTATTTTACTTGGATGAGATTCTAAATATTATTTGTCATGTTTTGTTTTGCTGAAATTCTTTTATATATCATTGTCTATGGTTAGCTTACCCCTATTTGTTTGTGTATTTGTTGTGTGTGCGATGATCGTAAAACGTGTGTATTATATGGGAGCATATGACAATGCAGATGATTTTGGCATTGAGTAGATTAACAAGAGGCTGGGGTGAACTCGGGAGTTCTTATAATTTATTTAGTTGTTTTAAATCAGATATTGAAGACTATGTAATTTTCTTTTCGCAATTGTTATTTTAAATTTTTTTAGACAAATTGACGTTTTGAACTAAGTAATTTAAATGAAATTAAAAGTTTTTTATTAGTACATTTTCAATGATAATCATTTTTTGCCAAACACGTTCATTTTCTAATTATCCGTGACATCTCAAAATTGGGGTGTTACATTTATATAAGCGAAATAATTTTTTACATTAAATTTGTTTGGCCCTTTTATCCCAAAAATTAAAGAACTAGTTCTATATATACCTTTCTATACAATCTCTTATTTTAAGTTATTCTTAAATCTAAACATGATAGTCGGTTAACCATGAGAACATTACAAATCAAAATAAGGAAAATTTAAAAAACCTATAAGAAAATCACAAAGGTATATTTTAGGGGTTTGAGTTAAATCACCTTACCTTAAGAACTCTGATAACGTTGTCGTTGACGCGATCAAATTAATACTACTTATCTATAACAACTTCAATATTGTTAAGAAAGTAGTCAACAAAATAGAAAGGGTAAAGTAACCCTAAGTCGTCTCCCAACAAACACGGAATTGATTTTTAACAAATTAGTTCTTATAAAATCTATATAAAAGAGTTAGTCAAATAAAATAAAAAATATGGGAGGATTAAGATAAACAAGAAAGAAATAGGAAAGATAAAAAGAGATAAAAACAATAGTAAAGAAAATAGATTGATTCCATTGCTTTTTCAAAATAGATTCATCATCGGTTATCTAAATATTATTGCTCAATTAATTATTGTTGTAGATTTACAAATTCGTCAATGTAAAGTCTCAATTAATTTGTTGGCGTTCTCACTTTTAACCAAAGTACAGTCTCAATTAAGAATGAGAACTTTTAGATTATCCACAGTAAATTCAACCAAAGTACAGTCTCAATCAAATTTACTATGCCTAATCATGTCTATTCTTTTATCTCCTCACCAAATAAAAAGCTTAATTAATTAAAGTAAAGTCTCAATTAATTTTAGTTAGAGTAAATACCTTTAATCAAAGTAAAGTCTCAATTATTAGTAAAAATTCATTCAATCACATGAAAGTTTCTAAATAAAATCAAAGTAAAGTCTCAATTAAATTTAAAAACCCTTGAACTCATATGATCAACATGCATATAGATTTAAAATCATTACTTTTTGCATGATTCAAAGATAAAAGACATAGATGAATTAAAACATCAACATTAATAAAAAGACCAAAGAAATTATTTCATTCTAACCTCAGAATCCATAATGAAATTACAATGGAATCAACCCAAGAAGTTTAACAATCCATAAAATGCGAAAGTAAAATAAAAATAGATAGAAAAATAGAGAGAAAAAGGAAACGAAATTAAGCCCCCCTAAGGGTTCCAAAACTCCGAAGTCCCGAGCTTGTCTCTGCTCCCCCTTGGTCTCTTTATATAAGACTTGGACTAGGCTTTTCGGTTGCTAAATCTCTCAAATATCTTTTAAAATAAAAATAAATATTAATATTCAAAGATATTTGGAGAGATACAGACTATTTGACAAATATAGTTGGTAGTCCAATTTTGTAGAGATATCCAAAAATATCAATATTTGCAAATAAACCCCTCTCCTTTGACCACTCTTTGACTTTTTGACCAGATTTGACCAACTTTGACCATTTCAGTGTCCATTGAGAGGATGACACATGGCAGCCTTCTCCTTCTCTCAAAATTAGGGTTTCGTAGATGCTTGTGGTTGTGAATGACAGTTGCCATGCTTCCAGGTGAGTGGTGCATTGCTCTGTGTTGTTGCCGTTGTCAATGGCTGAACTCGCGTCTCTGGTGTGCTGTTTGCATGATGCTTCTCCGCTGTTGCAGGTCTGATCTGGTGTGGACGAACCATGCGAAAACTGCTGTGATGTGTGCATGATGATGGAAGCTCGCAGCAGTGGCAAAGATGGTGGAGAGGCGTTGCTGATCTGTTCATCGCGCATTGCAGCAGTTTTCGTTAACGATGACGGCACAATGGCTGCCGGCGGTGGGCGGTTTCAAGGAGAAGAAGCTAGGGTTAAAGATGATGATGTGGCAGCCTTCTATTAGTTAGGTTTTGTTTGATAGGATAGTGACACATGGCAACAGATGGTTGGACAAATTTGGAACTTGAGGATTGCCACATGGCAGTATCTATATGAATTGAATTTAAGTGACAAAAGGAGTGTAACTTAGTAGAAACAAGGGTGCAAAACAGGTTTTTAAGTGGTCCACTTGAAATAGGAGAGTGTGTAAAATAAAAAATGGGGTGCAGAAGTGATTTTTCCAGAACTTGTTAATTTCAGCCTTATTTAAAGGTGGTTTGTAACTTCAATCAATTTATTTTTCCACCTTTAAATGAGCTTAAAACTTAACTTCAACTGCATCAACAAACGTTAAAATATCCAAAAATAATTTATGCAGCTAAAAATCACTTTTTAAGACATTTTTATCACACAAGCTCAAACAGCTTAATTATCAAAACGGTTAATTAAATCACTCTTTAAGCACACAAATTCAGTTAAATACTCAGAATTAAACATTGAACGAGGGCAAAAATGCGCACTCATCAAACTCTTTGCTAACAATATAGAAAAAAAGAAGACTTTAATTACTCTTTGGTCCTTGTTTATATCCAAAAATGTTAAGTGGGTCCTCTAGAATATTTTAGTCTCGATTTGGTCCTGATTTGTGAAAATTGATGTAACTTGGTCATGATTTTTAAAAATTGATGCAATTTGGTCCTTTCATTACATTTTTGAAAGGGATCAAGGATATTTCATCAAATTTTGACACTAGGGTTATGTTAATTACATTAACAAAACAAATTATCCTTATTAAATACTTCTATTTTAATGAAAAATCATTGACCTGTTTCAAGAAATTTAACAAAAAGGACCAAATTGTATCAATTTTTTACAAATTATAATCAAATTACATCAAATTTTCACAAATCAAAACCAAAGAATTCCTATGATTAAAAAGAAAGATAAAGTAGAAAAGAAATTAGAAGCATTTGAATGAGAATGAAATTACGTTGAATTAAGAATATAGATGGTAGAAAGCAAGAAGAAGAATAAGAAAATGAGAACTTCGTGTTGCTCTCTTGTGTTTTCTAACGGGTGAAAATGAGAGAATCAGAGAAGGAAAGTGTTGTTGTTACATCAAATATGTTTTTGTTTGTATGGCAAGTTTTTAAAAAATGTAAAAGAAAATATTCCTCTCCTTTGCAATTGTATGTTCATAGAATGGAGATAGAAGAATGAGTAATTTGTCCTAAAGATTCTAGATCAGTCCATCTTGTTGCAACAAGGGTTTTAGGAATATGATTCAATTAGTGAACAAGAGCAAGAGTAAGCAAGATTAGGCCATAATGTACTTTTTGAAAATTTGTTTTGCTAATTAGTTCCAAATAAAGTAATTAAGGATAATTAATTCAGACTAGTTTTTAATTTTTTTTAATTTAACATATATACAATCTAACAAAATATTTAAATTACATATTAAAAAGCTTATAGTTATTGATGACCATATATTTAATCTTACTTTTCTTGGATTCTTTATAAGATTAAATCGAATGTTTTAATTTTTATTTTTTTTTGCAATTGGAATTATTTAACCTCAATTGAAATCATTGATTAAAATCAAATTTTCACCCTAAATGTTAGACTACCATTTGTGTGCTATGAGTTTTAATGATAAATAACTTACATGTTTTAACCTATGCATATCTTTTGAATGTTCTAACATGTTTTTTTAAACTAAGGAAAAAAAAGGACATTACATAATCTTTATAATTTGTACAATGATAAACAGTCTAGTGGACTTATCAAACCATTTATATGATTTGAAAGTTTGAATTGCATGGTTTTATTCCAAAAACACGTGTAAGACCCAAGAATAGTTGTAAGTAATGTACTAGATGATTGGAATAATCACTAACACAAAAAAGAGATTTTTAAGTCTTTTATTTTTTGCCTTGTATGTCTGTTTTGGATTAGATGTAGATTCAAGAAACGTAAATTTACCTATGTTATTTTAACGTACGTAAATTTACCTTTGGTGCTAACCAGTGGCAGATCTTGACCATATAAGTTTTGGAGAGGTCAAAATAATATAATCAAAATTTATATATGTTTCAAAAAATTAATAAGAAACTCCTCACCTACACTAGTAATTCTTTGAATCTTAAGAAAATGTTCCTCTAATTCAACAATTGGATCCTTAGTATCATGTTTCAATTGGATCCTTCCATCATTTAAAAAAATGAATTTATTCTTTTATTCTTCATCAATATATCTTTCAAAAAATATTAAGAATACAAAATAATTTATCAAAATCTAATAAAAAATTGAGAGACGTAGATACTAAAAGAAAAATCTATGATAATCAAGTCACAATTAAAAAACAATTATGAGAAAACATAGTACATAGGGATGGGCAAATAAACCTACCCATGTGGGTATTGCCCGAACATCCCATTTTGATGAGGAATCCCATTTTGATGGAGAATTCTCGCATTGACTGAGTATGAGTATGAGAAATATCTGACTTTTCCAATTGGGGATGGTGATGGGGATGGAGATGTACATATGAGAAATGAGACCAGAAAGAATGAATTTGTGTCTAACTTCTTATTTTTCTCCAAAAACAAAAGAAAACATATGAGAGTGAAAGATGTAACATCCTATCTGGATATTACTTATTATAAAGGCCGCATTTATTCAATACATTTTCCTAAAGCGCGGAAAAAAATTAAACTTTATTATAAACGCCAAAATGTAGAAAATATAAATTAAACTCAAGTTTACATCTCCAAATCCAATAACAAATGCAAATTACAAAATATAGTAGTAATAAATTGTAGAAATAAAATCTCCTAGGTGCCCCACTCCGACACTAAGTCTCACCGACACCTCCTACAACATCATAGGCTCCCATGTAACGACTTACATGATTATCGTCAAACACACACGGATAGGGTGAGCTTAACAGAATAAAAAAATGCATTACAATGTACAATACAATAACCATTTAATATCCTAAACACTCCTGATAACCCCAAACAACACACCCAAGTCTTCACCACTTCCTCTAGACGCCTCTTGATCCTACACCTTTTGATGATTACATTGGTCAATACTTTCTGCCACGAGTGTCTACTCGCCCTTCCGACTACATGCCACCACCTATAGTCCACACGTGGAAATTATATTGTTACAGACTACAATCTGCAACACCAAGTGGAGTTTCCCAATACGAACCACAATCCATATTTGTCTCAAGACTTCCAAGCTCGTCGGCTAACACCGAGGAGGGAAATCTCCCGAGACCCATACGTACAAGCCACGATCTTGCACACTCTATTGGATTTCCAAAACCACCAAGCTACAACATCGAGTGGTCACGTGTTACCCCAATACGAACTCCACTCATAACTGGGCCCCAAACAAATCATCGCCTCAAGACCTCCATCCAAAGCCGTGTAGAATCCTTCACGCAATCCAACTCTACACTTGAAACCGCTTGGCGCTTCACACACGTCGCTAGGCGAAAACTAGTTCTAGACCGCTTGGCAGAGGCTACATGTCGCTAGGCGCCACGCGCCTTCTAATGCCTCTTCTAGTCCACTTTCACCTAACAAAAACCACCCTTCCGCCAGGCGCCACGTGATTCCAATGGCCATTGCCACTGTTTTGGGTCTCTATTGCTTGGCTGGTCTTGCGTCGCCAAGTTCCATATCATTAGCGTAAGTTCTACTGGTTTTTTGCATTTTGGACAAGTCCTAAAGGACCTCACACTCAACATTCAATTCATGATATCACATAACCTCGTTCTGGCATACTCATATAATTAAATTACAGACCAACATAATCTCAAGCATCATGGATCCATTATTCAAACTCATTGGTCAAGTAAATCATGTTATTCAAGTTGCTAACCCATACACAACATTGTACCACATCAAAGTTAAGATAACATCACTTTTTCCCTCTTTTAATTCCAATCACCACATCATCATACATATGTCTAATTTAATTACATGCCTATATTTTCTTCTTACACCCTCTGCATAATTACTCAGTATTATGCACAAAATTTCCAACGCGAAGTAGATTTAGATTGCCCATCTGCACCTGATGTGTTGCCTAGCGGCATTTCATGTACCGCGAGGCGGTGCATACAAATTATGGGTTCTTCCAAGATTTTCCTACACCTACGCGAACCTCAAGCCCCAAATCATCATTCCATGTTAAATCATTTCCATGAAAACAACACACCAATCATAACAAAGACCACGTTTATTCATCCCTAATCCCAACATGAACCCTAATTCCCCAATCATGCAAAGACTCATACACGTAAAACAATAAAATAATTAAATTAATAAATAATTAGCATACACAAGACTTGAACCTAAGTCCTCTCACACATTCCAATACTTTCAACCACTTGAGCTAGTACTATTCCTTATTTTCTTTCTCCACATTTATTAACTTAGAGGTTCTCGCCCTTACATTAATTAAATAAATATTTATTTATTTATTTATTTTTCTCGGATCTTACAAAAGATAAATACAATATGTGAGAAACTCAAAAGATAATGAGAGAACATAAAAATATCTTAATTAATTAATTTATTCTTTATTATATTTAATTTTATGTTTTATTATTCATTAACATTAAATATTATATTTTATAAAAAAAATTACCTAATTTAATTTCCATTATTACAATATGTACTACGTATAATGTAAAAAATTTTAAAAAAATGTGGGGGCATGAACCCCTCATCAATAACTAAGATTCACCTCTGATGTTAACTAACAAATGTAAATTTTTCACATAATTTAAAATTAAAAAAGAAACTGCAACATCCATCGTAGCCACGATCATGTTTAGGTAGCCACCAACATCCATGCAGGCCACCTCCAACATCCATTGGACCGTTGCACCACTCCCAAACACCGAAGGCTTGTAGGAAGCATGAACAGGAAGACGTGTAGAAAGGCACGTGTCACACACAACAGTGAACCACCACTATGCAACAATGTTAGAGATATCGTAGACCGTGAGCCATAACATAAACTACCATGAGCACGACGAGCAAGTGTAAAATGGAACAACCACATTGGACATCCACAACAGATCACCAAAATGTAACAACCACACGAAATCAACCTATCACCATTACCTCATCGTTGTTAGAGAAACCACGTGAAGTTGGAGTTTTTTTTTTGGAGAAAATACATTGTATTAGAAAAATAATGGCATGTTCACTCGTGAGGGGAAACAATGGTACGAGTGTAAGACCCGAGAAAAAAATTAAATAGTTAATTAAATAATTATTTAATAAATGTGGGAAATAGGAGCCTTTAAGGCATTTAATGCGGAGTGCTATGATGTGGAAAAGTACTAGCTCAAGTGGTTGAGAGTACTTTATTGTGTGAGAGGACTTGGGTTCAAGTTTTATGAATGCCAATTGTGTGTTATTTTAATTTGTGCATTATTTATTGATATATTTGAATGTGAGACGTGATAATGTAATCCTAAAATTATAGGAATTATCAAGAAACATGATTGGTTGAATTGGTTGAGAACTTGCTTTGTGATTGAGTGGTTGTGAGTTCAAACCTTGCTAAGAATAAATTCATTCTCTTTTTGCCAAATTTTTCTTTGGCATGGATATGAAAGGGTTTAGGAACCCTAGCAACCGAGAGAGGCAGCTTAATGGGCTGGGAAAACTTAGATTAATATTCATTGAATAGTCATTAAGCATCTTTTATGGTAATTTTCGTTTTTGGGTGGAGTAAAGAGTAATTAGGTGGTAATAAGTTAGAGAGAGAGAGAGAGAATTAGTGAAGGGAGAGGTGCTATACTGCGTGTGAACCCTTGGGCAGAAGAATTCTGGCGAATTGGTGCTGATTGCAGAAAAGAATTTGAGTGGGAACCAGTTTTGGGAGTGCAAGCAAAGAACAAGAGTGTTTTGGGGTTAGAGACACATTAAATTTGAATTTGGAGCGAGGATTCGAGGTAAGGGGAGTTGTTTCTTGCGTTTAGTGATGTGTATTTGAATAACTGTGTGTTGCCATCAAATATTGCATGATTCCCACTTTGTTCTGCACTGTTTTATTGAGGTTTCTAGATTTTTCCCAGAAACCGCCTGGCGGCTCATCCCCTACCGCCAAGTGGCACATCAGACATTGGTTAAGTTCTTGATTTTGGCTTGAACCGCCTGGCAGCGATGAATATCTGCTAGGCGGCGTGACACTATTCACTTTCTTTTTGCTTATTTTAATGTTGTTTGTATGGGAATGCATGTGGTTTCTGGAATTGATGCGTGCAGCCTTTATTGGATGCCTTACTGGTTTGAAATCAATTAAAATTGTGGGTATGGCAAAGTCTTAGATATACTCGTGCACGATAATCCATGATTATATGTGTAATGGTGGAAGGGGACACAAATTGGGTTTATTCAAGAGAGTAAAGATGAGAAACCTTTATGAATTGAATTAAGAGCAGAAAGTTAGTCCATTATATACATATTGTCGCATCTTGGTGAGTGTAGGTGGTAGGGACGAATATTGGAAAAGGGTTGAATCTATCGCAGGTATGAAGAAGTCTGGTTTAAGCTGGGTACTGATACACCGCCTGGCGGCGCTTTGCTTGCCGCCAAGCAATGGCGAGGCCTAAGTGCTGTTATTGGCAATTTCAGGTAGTGAAAAGAAATGAGGGAGGAACCTAGGTGAGTGCGTGGTTTTAGAATTTAATTGGTAACATTGGGAGGGGCAAAATATTATGGTAATTAAGTATGTGAAGGATAATGGATTTGAAAGTATGACTCAGGTATAGTGTGTTGGTAGGAATATTAATGAAAGAAAGGGAGAAGAATAATTTTAATTAATAGTTAAGTCTCTGGAAGCACAGTCTTGCATATGTGTGATTGGATATTTGTTGATCATGAATTGTTGGCTTTAGGTGTCATTCGTGACTATATGCATAGATAGATGATATTTGATTAGGTAATATTGCATGGAAATACCAGTTAAATGCCTTGGAGGTGCTGGATTGGGTGATATTGGTGCTAAGTTAAACAAATCCTTGGAGAATGTGATATTATATTTGCTAAATGCCAAGTCATGATTAAAGAGAATTAGGAAGTGAATCATAGGTAATGGACCATGTGTGGTGTGACCATATTCCACCAATTCGAGGTTGAAGAATTAGAGAACATGATCATCATGGGATTATTTTCGTAGTATAAGTTCATATGCTCTATCATGTGTAAGAAAAATCAGACATTGGGTATGCTACTGGTGTAGCGCCTGGCGGCACGGGTGTGCGCGCTAGGCGATAGGACTAGCGTCAGAGGTCCCTGCACCATGTGGCGCCTGACGACATGGTGTGCTCCGCAGGCGGTGACTATAAAACAATGGGTCTGAGAGAGCGTTGGCGCCTGGCGCTGAGGAGGTCCCGCCAGGCGGTCTGGACTTGTTTCGCCTGGCGGCGCTGGGGCTATGCCAAGCGGAAATCCCATTAACTATGCTTCGTGTACATGTTGCGTGTTAAGCAATGATGCTATACTTGGATCGGGAGATATTGTGCCATGAGCGGGTAGGTTCATGGATGGTGATTAACATGTGATGATATGAGCAGGGAGGTTTATATCTAGTTACTCTCGCGTGGGGATACGAGCGACGTAGGTTCGTATATTTTGTGCTCACGCTTGAGAGATGTTGCGTGCGGGGAGGTTTGTGGCTGATGGATCACATGTGTTGGACTACGGGCGGGCAGGTCCGTAGACTAGGACTACGAGCGAGGAGGTTCATAGAGCAGGACTACGAGCGGGAAGGTTCGTAGAGGCAAGACCACGAGCGGGTAGGTTCGTGTGAGCATCATGTTCTCGAGTCCAAGGCTAACTATTTGTGTGATTAAAGGTTGAAAAGCCTTCGAGTTTAAGGTCTTGGCCAAGAATTAATTAAATTGAATAAGATGTGTGTCTTGCTTATATTTTTGTGATGTTAGACTTAATTGTATTTTTATCAGCTCACCCTTTCTTTTTGTGTATGGCGATGATCGTGTGATTCGTTACACGGGAGCATATGTTAATATAGGTGATGATGAGGATGCTCAGACGACGGAGTGAGGGCTAGCTTGGCGAATTAGAGCTAGGAGAATTTTACTATATTTTGTTATGTTTCAATTATGAATAAGAATTTTGGAACTTGTAATACTCTTGTTATTTATGTTTAATAAATTTTGGCGCATGTTTTCACATTTTAAATTTTCCCGCGTTTGGGAATAATAATATTGCGACTTTTGAGATTCAATTTTCTATTTTAATTATTTATTCAAGTAATATTCCTTAGGGGTGTTACAACGAGAACGAAAATTTATGCAATAATCAATGTTCCAAATTTCAAAATTTATGCAATAATAAAAACATGTAATAGTATCTGATAGTTAAAATTGTTCCAAATACATTCAAAATAAAAATCATTCTTCTAACCCCAAGCTCCTTGCTATTGTGCATCCATAATATCATTTGCAACCTTATATGTTCTTGTAGAACACAAGCCATATGATCATCATAGGTGGAAACCACACCCACAACATGCAAAGGTGAGTTAACTTAACCAAAACATAATAATTAACATAAGTTATATCAACAATAAAAATATCATCCTACACCTCACCCAAACCATTTTATCAATTCATCTTATATCACACAATCAATAACAACAATTGTTGTCTCATCCAACAATAACACCCACGTGTAGTCTCAACCTAAGAGGTTCATTCATCAAAATAACCCTAGCACGTTTACCATTCAAACCAGCTCACCAATATGGCTAAACCAACTCTTCCTTCCTATTCCTCAAGAGTCTTCATACAAAGTCTACTTCCTCTACTCATCCTCGAGTCTTATGGGTGAAGTCAAACATTGGTACAACTACGTTGAGTCCATCACTACTAGGAATGTCAAAAAAAATTCGTACCTGTGGGTATCCGCGAATAAAACCTACAACAGGTAGAAAATGGATATTGTAAATGAATACTCGCGGGTAACAAGTCGGGTACTATACCCGCATGTTTACGAGGCAGATATAGGTATCATAGTATCCGTACTTGTGGATACTCGTACTTGCTATACTCTAATTTAAATAAAAAGAAAATTAAAAAAGAATGACTAAAACATTAACACATTGATCTTGAATGAGTTATTTTTAATCAATTGGTTTTAAAAAATCTTCATTTCTTTGCAAACTATTATTCAACATTATTTAAATAAGTTATTTGCACTTTGTTTGAAATTTATGAATGTTATGCATTGTATTTTTATTTGAATTTATGGTTAAAATATATTGTTAAATATTCAATTTTTCTTTTGTAAATATCTGCGGGTACTCGTGAATATTAGTGGATATTAAAAAAATGTGAATACCCGCATAACGGATATCCACACAGATATGTGTACGGGTACGGGATAGATATTTATCCAACGGGTAGGATACAAGGGAACTACAACTCGTATCCTACTCGACCCATTGAAATCCCTACTCCTTCTTGCTATCCCAGAGACTACAACCGTAGTCCTTAGGGTTAGCTCCTAGAACCCCTTTAGGGTCTACTCCCATAACCCTCTCACATCTTATCCTTAGGGTTAGCTCCCAAATCGCTCTCACCTCTTATCCTTAGGGTCAACTCCCAAAGCCCACTCACCTTTTTTCCTCGAGGTTAGTTCCTAGAGTTCCCCCGCTACTTATTGAGACATATGCTTCTCACACAACATCACAATACATGCATGTATTTCGTATATAATAAATAACTCATCACCGTTATTTTAAATTATCCAAATAGAATAATGCATCATCCATTATTCAAACATAGCTAGAAAATATCCCAAACAACAATATGTGATTTTCATACATTTGTACAAAAAATCAAGTCTTGCTCAACAAATCAGGTCTTACTCAACAAGCCTAAAATCCTGACCTGAAAATATAACACCTAACCATTATTTTCCTTTTCATGTAATCTCATCAATAATTCCATTAGCCAATTGTTGTCAAAATCACAATAGAAATTCATCCAAAATTGTTCCTAAAAAATCTTATGGATATTTAAATCACGTAAATAAATACCTACATTTCCACTTGCACCAGATTATGATATATACGTCATTATAAAATAAAACATAGTAATAGAACGAGATATCCAAGTGCTGTTAGATTTAAAATAATGTTATTACAATTTGTCTAACTCGATTAATTCTCTATAGCAACAACACCATTTTCTTTATAAAGCATTTAACCTTTTATTGCATTAATAAATGCACTCATCTTTCACATAATAACTCCATATTTTCGAATTTCATAATTAGTGTTTATCTAAGGAAAATATATAAGCATTGTCCCAACAATTGTTATCCACTGATTCAATTTATCACCATTGTTTAAATCGTTATTGACTTACATATCTCTTAACATAATATTTTAATACTACTTTATAATTAAAAAATGTTTTTTTTATAAAATGAGGTTGTTTTGAACTCGTATTTAGAAAATAGGGTTAGTTGACCTTTTTTTGTTGATTAGGGTTAGTAAACATTAATATATTATGACATTGGTTAAAAATTAAAAGGCAACAATAGCTTAAAAAATTAATAACACATTCATTTGTGGCCTTTAGTGCCACATAAAGGTCGTCTTCTTGGTCTGGTAGGTCGTCTGGGTGGTTGTTGTTGGTGTAGTTCATCATCATCATCTTCATCCTTATGAGTTTGAGGAAATTGGGGATGGTGAACAATTGTTTGAGAAGTTTGAAAATGCATTATCAGAGGATAGAATGGCATTCATTATGAAGATCCTGGATAATAGGCATACGATGGTGTGATAACTGATGTGCCAAACATGTGTGATGGACCTACACAATAACTTGATTGAGTGGAAAAGAATGTGTATGACAATGGGACTCGTTGGAAAAGGGTGTTTGATAGGTTGCCATGATGAGGGTGGGAATACCATAACATTTCATCGTGACCCATAGATGATTATCCAAAAACTTGATGTGGATGATGTAGAAAATGTAGAGAAGACCTAACATGGCCAATGTAGGATTGTGAAGAAGGTTGAGGAGGTTCTTGTGACGTATTATAAATAGCAGGGTTATTAACATGAATAATTATGCATGATAAACAAATGTACAATATTGTAGTAAAACTAACCTCATCGTCAAAAGATTGTGCAGATAGAGATATATAGCAGATAATGTGGTTTATCTACCACTGCATGTAGGGTGCTTCATCATGCAAATGGTCATTTCCGAAGAATGTTGTACCTTGAATGACACAATTATGTCGGTCATTCTAGATTGTAATCTACTGGTGATGATGTGTTGTCCAATCTCTATCATTTATTCCCCTCAAATCGTCCATGTGAACCTAATTGAGGTTAACCGGGCCAGACTGGATATTTTGTCTGAGACCAAATTGACGCATAACCTGATCTGCATGATGGATTTCATCCGTTGTGAAGCAAATTATAGGGTCTGTCGCTCTTAATACTAGAGGGATGTCAATGACAATCAACCGACTGATTTCGATTTGCATGTAAGGCCTCCATAAGAACCGAAACCAAATGGTCGACATTAGATTCAAATATTTAAAAAAAATGTATTGCAGTTAGCTTAAGTATTACCTATCTTGTACGGAGCTGATCAAATCTCAAACGAAATTGACTAATTGAAACATAACTAGGGTTTGTCGATGCGTTAGCCTGGACCATCTAAAAATAGAATAGTTGCATGTTAGGTAAATTACAAGGCAACAAGAACTCGTTCATTGAAAAAGAGTTAGCTTTTACCTTTTTGCAAGGGGGAAACCATCCCTTATAGCCACCTCCTCATCACTTAAAGGCTCTAGTTGTGGAGCTATGCATGTCCCAAGCCTATCATTGCAAAAGAATCATGCATCCTCCAACGTTTTTTTGGCTAAGGTGAATGCCATGATCTAAGCCACGATACAAACATGCCAAAATTGCAGACCCCAACTATAATTTACGACTACATTCAAGTTAGCTAACTTCAATAAGTACATCACATGGACCCTAACTATAGATGTGTCTGGCATTAAAATGCTACCAATCAATATCAATATGTATGCTCTTGCATATTGAGCAATAACATTATTTGTTGCATATTGTGACAATTCTTAGAAAGTATTATTTAGTCAGGAAACTCTAATTGAGTTTCATCTTATGGCTATGGGTGGTGGAATGATCCCCAGATATTGATGGAAGGTGGAGAATATATCTTCCTCAGTGGTGGGACCGATCACCGCATCTCCATCTATAGGTAGGCCAAGGAGGACGACCACATCCTCTAATGTCATAATTGTCTCTCCATGTGGGAAATGAAAGGTGTGTGTTTTTGACCTCCACCTTTCTAATAAGGAAGTGACTAGAAGGTGGTTGACATCCATGTTTGGCAAATTTAAGGCGTGTCTGAATTCAGCCTGTTCAATTAATTTTTTGACACGTAAATCAATTAAGTCTTTGTTGTTGAGAATCCAAACTCCAACACGTATGGGTCTAAAAGCTCTTTCATTCCCTTCCCATAAGTCTTTAGTAATATCTTTTGCTGAAGTCAAAGTAGTGACATATCTTAAGGAAGACGTCAGTTATGTGCCATGCTAAAAAATACAACAAAAACGTATGAGAGCAAATATGGTTACAACTACACGTAAAGTAAAGTTAAAAAAATATTTAAAATGAAGGTAAGTGAATAACTCAGACCTTGAAAATGGCAGAAACAAGAAGGTAAGTGAATAACTTTGTCTTGGAAATGAATGCACAATGAATAGGATTGAAGCAATGCAAGGGTTTTTATTGACGTGAACTTGATGTACAACTACCCTCACTCAACTATTTTTTAATGCTTTCAAATTTGTAGTGAATGTGGTTGTCAAATTAATTTGGGCTCTAAACAGGTTTAGAAGCCCAATTATGGATCCACAAGGTTCTATTTACAAATATTCAAAAAGAAATTCTCAACTTCTAAAAATTGTAAAAAAAAAATAGTATATGAGTTCAATTTCAACAATCCATATTTCTACTTTGAAGCCTTGGAAGTTTATAATCTAATACAACTTGAATAAGCCAAAAATGATATCTACAAAAAAAACCTTATGGTTGAAGTAGTGAGCAAAGGTCAAATGAGCTAAAAATGCATAAATTAAATCAATTATTACAAATGAACCCAATTTATTAGTAATGAGAAAAAATGAACTAAAAACTGAAAATATAGACAAATAGAAAGTATAATTACTGAGTAATTAAGATATAAATGTGTACAAAATATATGCTTTAACCTCTACACTCCATTCCACTACTTTTTCTACTTTTGTAATTCATTTTTGTCTTCAGCATGGAAGGCTAAACCTTTTTGGATTGATTCTCTTGTGATTTCATACTGTTTTATACTGTTTTATGCAATTTAAGTTTTTTTTCTTCACTTTTTTATAACGGAGTGTGTTTATATCGTCTTTTCTTTTTTAATTTTATTTTTTGTTATTGCGACTGTTGTTTAACATTAGTTGATAATTCAATCATGTACTTTAATTGAAGTTATTATAAGTTTGCTTAAATTTAAGAATCTCTTTTGTGCTTAGTTTAATAGGTAAATCCTAAATCGATAATCACTAATAATGTGGAATAATCTCGCTCTTCAATTCTTTCATCTTCTTCACACAAAATGTCTCAACCTATCATTCCGTTTTCACCTTATTGTTCAATCCAACCTACCCAACCTTTATCTTATCTTACACATTACAAGTCCTATCTATTTCCTCTTAAGTATGTGCTTCTTCAATTGCTCTTATATGATCTAATCCTTTGTCACTCATAATTTAATTTATCTTTCCCATCACTATTAATTTGTGTCTTTATCATCTAAATTTGAACCAAGCAATTTTCGAGAGGTTGTCAAGGATCGTTATTGGAGAGAAGCCATGAGTTGTGAAGTAGCAACCTTGACAATGAACACAACTTGGGATATTGCCACCATTCCTTTGGTATGACCCATTGAATACAAATGAGTCTACAAAACCAAGAGATTATCAAACAATGATGTTTAGTATTACAAAGCTCGTCTTGAAGCAAATGAGTTCTCCCAAATTGAAGGTGTGAACTATTTTGCAACCTTATTCCCTATGTTGAAATGACCACAATTTGAGATGTCTATACCCTAACTTTCATCAATAGTTGAAATCTTGAACAACTTTATGTGAATAACACCTTCTTACTCGACAAAATATTTGATAATGTTTATATGGTGATACAACCTGAACTACATGGCTATAACTCTTTTCAAAGTTACAAGCTTAACAAATCCATCAATAATTTGAAACAAGTCATAAATGATGTGAAAAATTATCTACTTTACTCTTCTTTTATGCATAATGCCATGCACATGATGATCATAACCCTTTTATTAAGATAAAAGATTTTGAGTCCAATGCCCTCATCATTTATGTTGACAATATTGTGTTGACTAGTTATTTTGTACAAGAAATAACTAGCATTTTTTCACTCTAACTTTTATATCAAGGACTTGAGTACCTAAAGTACTTTATGATAATTAAGGTAGTTCCCTCTAAACAAGGCATCTCTTTATGTCAATAAAATAATTGTCAGAACCTTCTTAAGGATTATGAGGTGCTTGGATGCATGACATCTTAAAACATGAACAACTCTCCATGTCTTCATATTGATTCCTATAACGTTCTTTCTAATCCTCGTATATAATGAAGATTAGTTAAACACCTTCATACCTTACTAGCACTTGGCGAGAGACATTGCTTATGCTCTATGATGCACCGATACTTGAACTTGGGTCACATATCCATGTCTGACACGTATCCGTATCTGATACTTTAGGATACTTTATCGATACTTATCAAAAAAGTATCTAATTTATGAAGTCATAGTAGACTATAAGAAATTTTTTTAATAATGACCAATTTTTGTGACAAAAAAAATTAGTCACTGTAGTGACCAATTTAGGTATCAATTTATAAACTAAACATTATTGGCAAGTAAAATAATTTAAAAAATTATAATTGGTCTCTAAATTGATAACTAAAATAGTTTATATTATAAATTGGTTTTTAATTTTTTTAATAACATTAGTTACTAAGGTTTTAGTTTGGATTCACACAATAACAATAATACATTTATTATGTTTTTAAGAATTATTGCACACTTTTCAAAATTCATATATCACGTATCTATTACCTATCATATCCTATTATTTTCAAAATAAATGTATCGACGTATCGAATACATGTCATATCTGATACACGTATCTTATTTATGCATCATAGCTTATGGTGCATAACATTTAAGGTTGTTCATGTTAAAACCCACACAATTACATCATAATGCACCACTCAAAAGTTCCTTGTTATCTTTAAAATAACCTCACATTATCATTTGTGTTTCCTTCGATTGTATTATTATTATTATTATTATTATTATTATTATTATTATTATTATTATTATTATTATTATTATTATTATTATTATTATTATAGATTATAGATATAGATATTTTAGATATAGAAAATTTATGAGATATAATTATAATTTGAATAATGATATTTTAATCCATTTTTTTGACCAATTTTTAACCTACCACTCTCATCACCTTTAGATCATCTATTTTGATTCTTTTTAGTGATGTGATGTGATGATCTAAGCGTGATTGAAGTGGTGGGTTAAAAGTAGATAAAAAAGAATGAGTTAAAATATCATAATCCTTATAATTTATTTTTAATAAGGTTTAGCCGTGTGAAGTGGGCCTAACCGTGGACCTCACTTTCACAATCAACAACACACATATGGGTCTTTTTTGCTGTACCTCCAAAATTTTTTCTACACCTCCAAAAACAATTTAAATCACAAAAATACCCTTCAACCATTTAAGTGAAGTCAGGCACATCACATCCCCAAAATTACTTCTGGATGTTGACTTCCGGAAGTCACAATATATAACTGGAAGTCAATTTCCGGAACTCAAAATATATAACCGGAAGTCAAAATATATTATCGGAAGTCGACTTCCGGAAGTCAAAATATATTATCGGAAGTCGACTTCCAGAAGCCAAAATATATTACCGAACATCAACTTTCGAAAGTCAAAATATATTATCGAAAGTCAACTTTCGGAAGTCAAAATTAAATAAAAAAATCATTTTTCGTTTTGTTTATTTAATGTTTAATAATACTTTAGTTTTATTTATTTTCATATTTGTATTTATTTTTTCAGTACATTAAATAAAAATAAAATTATATATATAGATATTAATATTTTATTTTATTTTTCAAATATATATTAAGAAATATCAAAACATAAAAAATAAAGAAAATAGAAAATAATAAATTAATAAAAAATTATAATTTAGAAAACATAAACTTTAAATAAAATTAAAAATAGTTAAAACAGAATTAATATATTTATAATATAAAGTTTAAGTATTTTAAATTTAATTTATTTCTTAAGTATTTTTAATATATATTTAAAAAGTAAAATTTTATATATATATATATATATTAATTTTTTTATACATTATATAAACAAATTATATATATATTTGGAAAGTCGATTTGTGTAATATATTTGTAATTTCAAAAGTCACTGGTAATATATTTTAACTTCCGGAAGTCGATTTTCGATAATATATTTTTATTTTTGAAAGTTAATTTATAATAATATATTTTAACGTCTGATAGTTGATTTCTTGATAATATATTTTAATTGTTGGAAGTTGACTTTCAATAATATATTTTTACTTCCGGAAATTAATTTCCGATAATATATTTTAGGCTTAAATACCTTTTTAGTCCTCATTTTCATAGTGTTTGTTGCGGTTGGTCCTCATTTTGACAAAATGTTTAAAATAGTCCTCATTTTTACCGAATGTTTAAAATGGTCATCATTTTCGCAATTCGTGTTTTATTTGGTCCTTTTCTGTAACGTCGTTTAAATCATTAACAGAGCATTGTACAGGTGGCACGGTTTGTATTAGGATATGTTACGTGTACTGTACAGGTGTGGTAATTAGATATTTGGAGATAAATAAGTGAGCTAGGGTTTTGGTAAGGAATGTTTGGGCAGTTGGTGAGTTTTGGCAATCTTGTTCCTCCATTCCCAATTGGTGTTGCTGCAATCTTCTTCTTCCTGCAATCCCATTATATAGGTATGTTACGGTCCCGATTTTCTTCCTTTACCTTTGATTGTAATTGTTGGAGGCAACCGTGTTGTATTACTTCGTGCACTGTTGGTGGTTCAACGAGAAATGGATTAACCCCGATTTGTAGCTGTGGAGAGATGGCAGCTTTGAGGATGGCAAGAACTCCAAAGAATATTGGTAGAAGATTTTGGATACATTCTGTTTTTATTTTTGTGTTAATAATAAATTAGTTTTAATTTTTGGTTTAGTGATTTACAGAGTGGTGGTTCCAATAATGTGGGCTGCAACTTTTTCAAATGGTGGTGTTGATGAAAAGGATGTCATCATCATGACACAAATGAGGCAGATTAATGATTTGGAGAAGTCATTGAAGGT
>Ga0214544_1001831_pt1 | contig 44744 bp, 25 predicted proteins | sample CNSS3metaG_FD_160074 | JGI IMG/M metagenome (GOLD analysis project Ga0214544, IMG submission 160074) | Root nodule microbial communities from cowpea collected in UCLA plant growth center, Los Angeles, California, USA - CNSS3 | ecosystem: Host-associated > Plants > Roots > Nodule | place: USA...
AAAAAAAAAAAAAAAAAAATATTTTTTATTAAAAAAAAAAAAAAAACAAATTAAAAAAAAAAAAAAAAAAAACTCATGCAGTTCTTTTTCTATACTTCGTTTTCACTTTTGTTTATGGATTTTTAATCTCGTAATATTTTTTAAATATATTTTGTATAGTAGGGGTCTTAATTTAGAGTTTTCATAAAATCTTTACTTTGAAAAAAATCATTTTATTGTTATGAAAGTATCTTATTATATTCTCGTAACAAAAAGAGAAAACTTAAATTATTTATTTATAATTGAAATGAAAATTTAATCTTATATTATACCATGAGATATAAAATTTGGATGATGTATTGGATCAATGACAAACAAGAAAGTTGTCAAATCTATAACAATATAACAATATATAAAGAGATTTTCTCTTTTGTGTTCATATTTCAAAATTTCAGTTTTATTTTTTAAAATATAATTATTTATTAAATTTTTGAAAATTAATTGCTATTTTAGAAGTTTTTTATAAAACGGTCTATCTCTGTTTCTTCTATTTTTTTTTCTTACTATCAATAGTTATTCTCTCATATTTCTCATATATTTCATTTTATTTATAATAAATACAATTTTATTTTATACATTAACTTAATAAAATTACAATATTATTACCTACTAATATAATATCACGCATGTTTTTACCCCAGTAGAAAATAAAGAAAATGTTTAACTTTTATAATTTAGAACATACATAGCCATCAATTCTTTAATAAATAGAGTAACATTCTATTTTCGAATATCTATACTCCAATTCATTGAGTTGAGTTCTTTGTGCTCCTTTGACTAAAAGCTCAAAAAGAAATTGAATGTAGCTAATGCATTTCTATCTATAAACTTGCAAAGGAACAAAAAACCATTAAATTAAGTCATAAGATTTTTGTTTTCTAGTAAACTCACATGACCCACTTTCATTTTTTTTAGAGTTTTAAATTTTATCCTTGTAAAGAGAAAATTTCTTTTTGAAGGAAGAAGTTCAATCTATATGAAATAAATCCTCTGGATTTGAAATTTTGTTGGAATGAAAAAAGCAATTTGCTTTTGGTCTAAAAAAGGAACTAAAAGTGTCAACATGCTTTCGTGTTACGACCCACACAAACATTTGTTTTATCATTCACCTATATCCATTCGGGCTTTCTCTATCACGGGCTCTTGACAAAAACCTAATATGTTCAAAGCTTATATTGGGCTTTATCCTTTTGCACCCCCATAAATTCTAACTGCACTCTAATTTCTAAAATTCTTTTTTGTAAAAGTGACTTCCACGTACCTTTTCAGAATTTTCAAACTAGGATTTATATTTTGGAAAAGATAGTGGTCCACTCAGAAGTAGGGAGTGAGTTGGAGAAGGACAAGATGCACTTCATCCAACTATTCAAATTGTGGCTTCCACTTCCACATGCCAAATTCCCCATTTTTTTTCTTTCTAATAAAATTGTATCTTATAAGGACCACTTATCTATACACGTAATAATTTTAAAATTTGTCAATTCAATACATTTGATGCAAAATTGCAATAGTACAGTCAATTTGTCTATCATCTCATGGCTTATTAGGAAAGTTGAAATAAGACGCTTGAAAATATCTTACGTATCACTATCAAAAATTATTTAAATTATAAATCGATTTCTAAATATAAAAAAAAACTTTAATTAAGGAGTTGTTATCTAACTATATTTTTTGTCGTTATCTAATAGTTTGTGTAGATATGAAGCGCCGAATTATGTGTTTAATTTATTATTAGAAGTCACCGAATGAGTAATCTTTTATGTTTCCTTGAGGAAAACCAGAAGGAGTTGCGAGAAGGTACTTACATGGAATAACCGAAAAACAATTATAGAATATTGATTGTAACATCAGGTGACTGTGCTATTTGTTCATCTCAACATCATATCAATCGACATGACAAAAATAAAACAAGTCATTTACATGATGATTGCCATCCTTAAAATTGCTATAATTATACAATCAACTCAATTTGTCTTTTCCTTCAATTTTTCAGTTCTTTTAATCTTTTTTTAAATAAATTTGTTTGCAACGGTAAATATTTCATGTAATCTAACCAAACAAAAAAAAAAACTCAAAGGAAGCTTATCTAAATGATGAAAAGCAAAAACACAAATCTCGTGTCTCTCGCTTTCTGTGTCTCATGTCCCACTAATAAAACATCGACACGTGTATTACAAAATAATTTTAAATTTTGAAAAAAAAAACATGTTGATTACACAATAAATAATAAAGTAGAAACGTGTATTAATTATAATTAACTAATTTGTCAGTGACGTTTGAATTTTATACTGAGTATGAGTCACCTCCACACTATCTTAACTTGTTTGTATTTTCTATTTTTATTTGAGTTTTGTGGATAAAGAACCCACCTTTCGAGCATAGAATGGTAGAATAGAAGCATTATGAAACTTGTTGGCCACTATCGTTTGTGATGGAGAAAAGAATCGCCGAGTGTTACCGAGATATTTATTAGTGCATGGTTTGTCTCTTGAGCCCGAAAACCACACCACATGTATGTCTCACCAAGCTTATGTTGTCTCCACGCTTTTTATCCTCCAATCTTTAGGGCAAGATATATTACGCAACTTGGGTACTCGCATATCTCTAATCGACAACTTTTGAACAAAGTGTTATAGTAAGGTTTAAGCAATTTAAGTATATGCAAATTGTGGTCGGAGAACAATTCTTAATGTAAAGTCAATTACACTTATAATTTATTTACTTGAAAAAAAAATATTAAATTACTTAAAAAATCTTGAACTATTTTTATGAACACCAAGACCAAAATATTTACAAGATATTCAGCCTCACGCCGACACTCATGGCCCTTAGCTTTTGAAGTTCTTACTACCGACATGACATGGGGTTATATCTATCAATGATTGTGGGAGTGGCCGTCAAGGTGATTTATTTAAAGAAAAAATGAATAAACCTTTTAACACCTTTATATTAATTTATCACTTGATATATAAATTTAGAGAAACAAAACATAAATATTTAATGTCTTTAATTATCATGCTTTATATAGAAGGTGCCACTGTACACTGTCAACCGTTTTCTGGATGTGACAGTGACTAGATATTGGAGAGATGACGAGGAAGATAACGAGGTTGACAGAGAGAGAGAGGATGAAACGACAAAAAGGATAAGGATTGAGAAAATGGCCAAAATTCAAGGCACGAAACAGAGGTAGAGAGTTACACAATGTGGTAAAACTAAGCCAACTTTGTTTGCAGTTTGTTATTCCTAGCACAAAAGTTTCAGAAAGCAGTACTGAGATAGTTATTCACAACATTTTCACTCAAGATTTGCAGCACCATGGCGTTTGTAGGACCAACACATCTGGGTGTCTTGTACTGACTAACAGCGGTTCCTAGTCCTAGGTAATGATCAAGAATCTTCTGGAATGTTCCTCTCCGAACAACCCGCAGTTCGAGGGCTCCGATGCAGTTCACTTTGCGAGAACTGGTGTAGCCTGCATCAACAAAAGACTTGTCCAAACAGTTACAGCATTCGTGGAGGAGTTCTTCACTTGCTTCCCCACTGATTTCCCAGAAGATCACGTAGTGTCCCGGTTCTTTCGATACATCAACGTGGCTACTGAAATCAACAACTTCTAATTTTTCTTCTGCTAACAGCTTTGCAGCTTCTTCCACAGCTACCTGTAAATCCTTCTCGGTGTTCTTGTCGATGTTAATGTTTAGCAGAAGACTGCTACGCCGAATAAACTTCAGTTCTGGAGTTGAATTGTGGAATCCCATAACCTTCACCACATCCCCCAATCTATACCGGTACAATCCTGTAATTTTTTCAAATGATTAGATATTCATGCTGTTCACATGTCTGAAAACAAAACATGTTTTTACCAATACTGTGTGTGCTCTGTGTGTGCACATTTAATTTGAATTATACTATATCTATGTATATAATAAACTTGTGAATAGGTTCATGAAATCATGAGTGTGATATATGCCTAGGTTACATAAACAAATTTCCAAATAAAATAATATTTACGTTTTATCAATGTCGAAAACAACCACTCTTATCCATGTTTCTAATTGTGTTTTAAAAAAGAATACGAGGCATGCAGCAAAATTAACTAACACAATCAAGATAATGTCGAATCATGCAATCTAATTCCATGAAATGAGCGCATGTAAATCCACAAATAGTTGTCAAAACTAATTGACTGGGTCGAACTTGCAACTTGCAGGATTATATATAATTGCTGCATGTCATATATTTTATTCTGATTAGGTGTATATATGATGTAACTCTACAAGCATCAGGAAGAAATTTCTCCAAGTTGGTCCCATGAAAGATCATGTCACCAAGCATACAAAGCACCACTTCATTTTCTTAGTCCCTATCACATAAAAATAATAGAAATATTTACGTTTGTTTTATGCTATGCACATAACCAAAAAATTGGAGTGAGGGGGCTGCATACGAGAAAGGACCAAACCCTCACCATCGTGCACTAGGCCAACATATGCAGCACTGAGACAGTGAGCTGTACAAAACCATCATAGTATTTTAACGTTATTAAAAAAAATCTGTCGGTTGATGTCATTAGTTACTTATTAGCTCGCCCACAACAGTACACATGGAACATATATTTTGTAATGCAACATTAACTCTTGAAAGAAGGAAGTAGGTGGTAGTGTTCATTCACTTCTCACTCCCATTCATGAATGCCATGCATGAACTAAAGTCAAATTAATGAAACAATAATTGAGTACCTGCTGGATTGGTCATAACAACTTCATACTCTTCACCAACCTTGACTTGAGTGAGGCTCACGGGCTGAGGATCAATACAAAGGAAATCTGGTTCACCACTGGTGTTGTCAAGCTCTGAGAGAGGAATGAATTCGAAGTAACCAATGTGAGGAAGAACAGCATATGTGGCACACTCAGGGGGGTGTTGTGGGTTCACATTTGCTGCAATCCATCCCTCAGAAGATCCATAGTCAGCAGTCAACAAAGGCAACTCCCCTGCATAGTGCCTCAGCTTTTTCAAATAAGGCTCCATTGACCCAGTCATGATGCCATAAACATACTTAGCATTGGGAAAAACCTCTGGTATCAACCCGTACCAGTTGCTCAACCCCGTACACTTTTTGTGGATCAAGTTCGCTAATTTCGGGTTTGGCTTCAGCAGTTTAGACATAGCTGTTCGAATGGAAGGTACCGTGACCCTGCTGCTCAGAACCCCTTCTCTGATATCATTACACAGCTCTTCCCACACTAGTTCAAAGGTTCTAAAAGCATGAACGATACTGTGAGCGAATGTAGAAGACACAAATTGAACCTCGTCCCGGAATATCAGACCACACAACAGATGACAGTACAATGATTGGAAAAAATCAGGACCAAATATCACTTCGTCTGGGCTGCAGCATTGGGATTGCATTGCCCTCATTGCACACTTATAACCAGCATTGCTGAACACATTGCTTGTAGCAGTTCTAGCCGCCAGACCCCCCTTTGTTTTGAACTGTTTGCTTCCGTATATAAAGCTCAAAGCCTTCCCATTTTTTATGGGAAACTCTCTGCAGGAATGCAATTGTGTGAGAAGACAGAATATACCAAGATTCAGTTTGGACAAACAAAAAAGGAATTCAGTTAAAATCGCCAACAATGTAAAGATTTGAACACCACTGTCCAATCCAATCATTAATAGTCAAAAAGAGAATTAGAATGTTCCAATAAAACTGTTTTACAGTATCATTTACTCTCAGCTTGACATACATGATTAAGGTTTATTACTTTTTATAACAACTAGTTTAAATGTAGTTTAAAATTATATTTAATCAGCTCATAACGCAAAAATTAATACTAACAAGGGGTGAGAAATGGGGTGAAATACCTGTTTCTAAAGGCAAAAGAGGTCTGGTATATCTGCATTGTGGTTTCATACAATTCATCGTTCCAGGGTACATATTTTGGCTTCCCCTGAGTGGTGCCAGAACTGCAAGAATTCCATTTAGAAACTTCGCGCAACAGTTCAAACTCAAAAAAACAGAGAGAAAGAAAAAAAAAATGCACCTTAAAGACATGGTTGTGATGGGCTTGCCAGTGAGAATAGGAGAAGCATCGCCATCGATAATTCTGTATATGTAAGGTTCCAATTCTTTGTGGGTAACCATTGGAACACAGGCCTTGAAACTCTCTGGGTCAGTTCTTCCATTGAGACCTAAACTCTGCAAATACTCAGCTGACGCGTTATCTTCCAAAATCTTTTTCAGAGTTTCCCTCTGAACCCTTTCCGCGTCCTTCGACAGTAACTCAAATTCTTCTATAACTTTGTCCATATTAAACTCCTCCACTCTCTCAAACATTCTCGCGCTACAAGAAAGACACAGAAAAGAGATCAGTGTTGAGTTCTAAGTTCTCAATTTTAGCAATAATCTCTGTAAAATTTGCCCCAGCATTTGAATGGGATGGGGACGAAAACCCAAACTCAATCCAGACAGTGGTAACGCAGAAAAGGACAAACAGTATTATTCATGGGTAGAAAATTCGGACAAGGCCAAACAAAAATCTAATCCATGTTTCCTTTTAATTGCGTATGTTTTTTTTTTTAACACGTACATTGAATCTTCTCAGAAACAAAAAAACAATGGGAAATCTTCAAATTGTAAGAAATGACAAATTGACGATAAAAACGGTGAAAACGAAAACCAAAGAAATAAGAATGAAAACTCCGAGACTTTATATTCCGTTTTTCTATGCACACTGTTGCGCCAGTCACAAAGGTCAACTCTGCATTTGGATAGAACAATCTAACAGTCTCTCGCACGATAAATCTTCAAAAACCAAATCAAAAAATTCATATGAAGCAAACAGCAAGAAATTTCAACTGTTAATAAAAAAAAAAAGTAAAAATGGTTAAAAAGAGTTACTGACAAAGAAGTTTCAAATTACACTGGCTGCACAAAAACCGAAGTCAGAGATCAAAAATTAGTCCACGACCGCGGGGTAAAAGACCAGAACCAGAACAGAAAAAAGTGGTCCCATTAAAGATGAGGTTTGGAATAAAAACCAAGAGAGCTAGTTTAGAAAGAAAAAAAAAAAGGTGAAACGCAATGACAACTAAGAACAAGAAACAAAGCAAAACAAAATCAGCGGTTGTTTCTGAGCTATAAAGATTCAGAGGAAACATGAGAGAAGAAGAAAAGTCAACGAAAATTATCGACCAAGCTAACAAAATCATCAGAATTCATCTGGGTGTACAACAGTTACACGACCCGGCAACACAACCTAGAAGCCACCGAAATTAAGAATAAAAAAAACCATAGTTAAACCAAAATTGAATACCTGTGAGAATCTTGGTGTGTTTTGAGGAGTGGTGGATCTGCTTGGTTGAGTAGCTTGAATAGGAGTTGGAGAACGAAAGAGAAGAAGGTGTTGTTTGATGTGTTGGGAAGTTGGTGGAAATTAGATTAGAAAGAAAAAGTGTTGTGTGACTTGGCACTTTGGTGCAGGGTAGTGGAGTTTAGTTAGCACCGAAGAAGAAAGAAGGAATGAAGAATCTTATGGAGGATGCAGTAATATATATAGGCCATGGTCAAAAAATCGGTGCTATACAAAAACCTGAAATGCCCAAAATAACCTCCTCGTTTTATAACAATTACGCTTCTCGCTATTGAATTGGATTCATAGCCGCACCCATAAATGTCACCTCCACCGTGGGCCCCACACCACAAAGTTCCACTCCCTGTGTTGTTGCTGCTTCTGATCATGTTTCAGAGTCACTAACCTTTTCTTTAATTTTTCTCCGACCACAAATTTTTTTTTTTCTCTTGGGAATTTTTTTTACATTAATTAGTAAAATTCAGTTTTCACTGGAGGATATTTTATCCATGTTTTCTTGATTTTAATAAACTATAGTTACTTGTATAATTCAATATTGGTAAAACATTTTTAAAATGTCTGTGTTATTTTAGGTTGAATAGGGGTTTTTTTTTTTTTTCTGTTGATTGTGACTTAAACCTACACTCAGCCATCTTGAAATATATTTATGCAACGATCACTGTCATATGTTTTATTTGAGGTATGTTAAGCAAATCCCTTTTCGTTATTAACTAATTTTTTTCCAGTGCTATTTATTTTTAGTTTCAAATAATTGAGGCTGATGAAATCATTTTCTGATTTCTAATATTTTTCAGAAGTTTTAAGAAATAACAATATCTAGAGGAATATACCGAAATGAGTGTTTATAAAAACATGTTTTAAATGTTGAATCGTTTTCATTTTTATTTTCACTTTTCCAGTTTTGTAATTTCACAATCTTGCTCTGTTTGAATTGTAATTTAATACAAGGAATCTGAGTTTAATCAAATGGATTTCTTAGGTATCACAACCTCGTTGTGCAGTAGGTGTTATAAATTCAAAATACTCAAAAATACACCAAAAATTAAACAAAAAATTATTAAAAATTCAAATTGTTAATTTTATATTAGAATAATTAAACAGTTTAATTAATTGACTCGATAACTAATGTCTAAATTTATTTGAGCAGGTAATTTAATCTATAATGCACGTAAATTTATTTATTTTTATGAAAATCAGCGATTCAATTTAAATTTATCTCACGGTTTAATGGGACAATACTTATTTATTGTAGAGGGACTTGTGTTGCTATGGATTTTAAAGGTTTAAGAAATATTTTAGATGTCGAATAATTTGTCATGATAATATTGTAAATTTAAAATATAATTTGCATTGTTTTAAAATTTATTTATATTTAATATACTTTATCACAATAACTTTGTCCATTTAAAGATATATATATATATATATATATATATATATATATATATTAAGTAAATTGGTCCAATCAATATATTTATGATTTCATCGATATAATAAACCGATGAATTTTACCAGTGAATAAGTTTAATTGCTGTTTTATATAATGATGTGAGATACCGGTTAAATATGATTTTAGAATCAAGTTTAATATAAAATTAAAATTTGTGAAAATAAAATTTGATATATTTTAATTTCAGATAACATACATAATATGTCATTTTCTTTTTCCAATATAGGAACGTAAAGTAAACAATACTCTGATTCTTTCTTCTTCTTCTTTTTTGGCTTAAAGCGTTTATTGTGTCGAATAAATAATTGCTTAACGTTTTGCTTTCTATTTAATACAGAGGTGGTTTTAATTATGTCAAATTTTAAGAAAAACTATGTTTCATAAATTTGTTTGATCTTTTAAACTATAAACTATAGTTTTAAATATAATGTCACGGAAAGAAAATTACTGCTTTCAAAATAGGTTTGGGGGCTAATGATAGAAAGATAGACAAAGTATTAATTTGGATATTTCTTTGGAAATCATTTAAAAATGGTTTGTTAATAAAAATATAGTGAAAACTCAATTCTATTCTATCTATTATCATTAAACTTCATAAATAACATTAATGATACATCTTTCTTCCAAGATAAGGTTGTGTAAGTCTTCAAAAATGTCAATATATACATGATTAATGACTACGTGTTACATGTTAGCGTTGATTCCTTCATTAGAAGAATTGTAAAATAGTTCATTCTCAATTAATCAGCATTTGTTATTCCAAATGACTTATTAAGGTGTAAGAACTATATACAAAGTTATATTATCGAGGAACATTGACCAATCTTTTTATAAAGTATTTTATCAATCAACCACCGCTTTTAAAATATTTTTTATTTTAAAATTCAAAATTCTGTTATGATATTATCCTTGAAAAACATTTTGAAAGATTAATAATCTTAATAAGGCAAGACTATTAAATGAATTGAAACTTTTTTTATTATACGTATTTGATCTCATGGGAAACGCTGTGTATTGTGTTCATTCTTATCTGTACTGTCGAAGAAAAATAGAATAAAATAGAAAGCACTTCCAATGGTTGTTGCTGCGTCTTCGCTGATTCATCATCACGCGTTTGTCCAATGGAAAACCCTAATTTTATAATTTTCCCCCTTTCAATTCATCAATTAAACCTCAATCTATAATCAAGAATCAAGATACTGTTCTATAAATATATAATATTTTTTCTTTTGGCTTTATGTTTCTCTGACAATGTTATTACTTATTTTAATTCCTAAACAATAAAGGTTATGGATTGTCATCTTTTTTATACAGTTTTAAAATATTGAAACAATAAGTTTAGAAATTTAAACCTTCACTCTATTACTATTCTTCTTTTTTCTTATATTATTCAATATATTTTGGAAATATGTTATCATATAAATCTAACACTGTTAAATAATGAGTATGAATAAATTGTCAAAAAGTTTGTATTTAGAGACCAACACATTCTGATTAAAGTTACTTTCATTAAAATGTAATGTTTATTAAAGTTTCATTGAATATTCGATTTTTCATCTTCACAAATATATTAAGACTTGTTTTTGTGTTAAGACATAAAGTTATGACAGTATTATTTTCATGTTCATGTTAGATTGATATTAAGGCCCATTTCAATTCGTCTATTTGGAAGCAACTGAGTCCAAAAATATATGCTCTGTTTAAAAAGCCCAAAATTTGACATTGGGCTTTGTTCACGTACTGCCTAATATGGCAATTATCATATATGGATTAGTTTCATAATTAATTTGATTTGAGATTAAACACTTGTAATCATTTTTTTGTAATGTTAATATACTTTTTTTCTGAATTTTTGAAAGCTTCGTGAATAAAAGATAATGATTTGTTTGCATGAGATCGAAGAAATAGAGAGGAGAAAAAAAAGTAATTGAAAAAAAGAGAAATAATAATAAAGTGAGAATAAGAAAAAGAAGAAGTAAATACAATGGGACAAATACCAAAACGTGGTCGTTTTCATCTCGCTCGCACCTTGTGGTGTGGCCAATACTTTCACCCATTGGTGGACCTTGATGTTAACATAGCAGCAGAAAATAAAAATAGATTAAGAAAAAAAAAAGTTTTTTCATGGTGGGTATTGGACTTTCAAGAAGTGTGGTGGAGGATATACTCAAATAGTTTTATTTTTTATGTATTTTAAAATAAATTACACTGAGCAATACGATAAATAAAAAACAAAATAGATAATGGAATGAGGTAAAGAAAATGAAAAATGAGAACGGCCAAACTATATTTTATTATTTATTTGTTTTTTTCTTCATCATACATATGTATTCTTTTATTTATAATTAATATCGGACAACCTTATTTTGCAAATAAATAAAATAAATAGAAGAGACAAACTTATTTTTTGAATATGGTTTAAACCATTCTTATTTTGAAATCTAGTTTATACCAGAAAATGAGTTAGATCGAGTATCGATACTCGTTTAAAAAATACTAGTAGATGTTTTAAAATTTGTAGATATCTATTGGATATTCACAAATATTTTAAAAAAATTATAAATTCTTAAAATTAAATTTAAATAAAATTATAAAAAAATGTAAAATTAAATATAAATTAAATTTAACATAAATAAAAATTTAATTAATAAAATATAATTTTAATTTTAATTTTAATTTTTACGGATAATAAACATCCGCATATATATATATATATATATATATATATATATATATATAATATAATATGATACACATAATCGATCTATTTATAAACAAGTATTAAAATACTCACTATCCATTATCAACAGATAACAAATACCTATAAGTATTAATTATATGTCATGAATTTTATCGACAAATACTTACAAATACAAATACATGTATTTTTGCCGTTCTTAATTCTAATATATGTTCAATCAAGTGAACTTAAGTCTCAATCTACTTTAATTTTATTGTGAATGAATTTATTTATGTAAACAAAAATATACGAAAATCTATTATTTTTATAACCAAGAGATATAAATTATAATTCACTGCCGGTCTAATTATTTTTTAAAATAAAATAGTATTTTTAGTTATAAATTCGTGTTCGGAATTGAAATCCAAACATTAATGAAGTAATCTAATGTGTTCAAATTTTATTGTTGTGATTATTATAAAATAAATAAACAATGAAATGTATAATAATTTTTCTTGCCTAGACACGTATGAAAAAACATTAAAAGAGAGAAATGTGATTTCATTTAAAAATGGAGTGATGTTACGTGGTAATGGACTGTGTCCACGTATATATATATATTTTGTATGAATGGTACAATCGAAACGAACGCCGTCACAGGGGGAGGTTGGTTGTGGTGTTGGTGGCTCTCCTCACTCACACTCTTGTCTGAACCGTCACAGAACATGTCTTTGCCGTGAGCGTTGGGAACCTGAGATCTCAATTTCGCATACCGTTAACTTTATTTCCCCTTAAAATAAAAAATAGAAGGTTAGGGTTTTCATGGCTTCTGAGACAAAGATCGTGAATCTGGCTGAGGAAGCCAAGCTAGCCACGGAAGGTGTTAAGACTCCCTCCTATGCTTTTACCACCATCTGCAAGTCTCTCGTCGCCGGTGGAGTCGCCGGAGGAGTGTGCGTCTCATTTCTTTAACTTTTCTTTCTTCTTTTGGGAAACACATCAACGCACACACCCCCGACATATGCATGCGTATATGTATGCATTGATTGCATGCTCAATCAATTTCAGGAGAATTTGACTATTCGGAAATAGTTTTTTTTTTTTTTTCCCTAATGTTATTGTTTCCGGAAACTTCGATGCAACTGGCTTCGTCTGGAGCCTGCTATATTAATATTAATAATTAAACTTTGATTTTTCACTGTACGGGAGCAACGAGGAACTAGTTTTTCTGTTTCGCGGAATCTCTTTCTTTGTTTTTTTTTTTTTCTGTAATTTTTTATTCAATGGAATATGATATGATCTAGTAAAAATTCGAGCCTTACTGTTCACCTGGGAAATAGCAAAAGTAAGTTTCTGTATATCTATCTCCCTGTGTATGGATTAGATCAATTGTATTAGATAAACGCCAGTTTTTGTGGCTATGTAACAAGTTTAATTTCTTCTGTGTAACTAATTATTTGTGAGACAACTTATTAAAATTTAATTACTCTTATTTGCATTAAAATCTGTTTCCTTGTTTGAATGAGTGTAGTGTGTTCCTGTCCAATAGGAGAGAGAGTCTGCTTAAGTTTGGAATCCGTCGGTGTAGTTTTATGCTTTTACCAACATAATCTGACTTTGTTGGATATCTCTTAGATGTAATTTCAACATCCCTTTTGCATTATGTTCAGCCTTGGTTGACCTGAAACCTTTTTGTATCTATGTAGATCACGAACGGCAGTTGCTCCGCTGGAAAGGTTGAAGATTTTGCTACAGGTTAATCAGTTTAGTTGTTTACTTCGAAATGTGATTTTAGTTATCATTTATTCTTGTTATAAAAATAGTGCATCTGACAAGCAACTATTTTTGTTGGTGCCGGGATGTATCAATATCATACAAGTGATGTAATGTGATTTACCTTTGCTATTCACAGGTTCAGAATCCACACAATATAAAATACAATGGAACGATTCAAGGTCTGAAATATATATGGAGAACTGAAGGTTTTCGTGGGCTGTTCAAAGGGAATGGGACTAATTGCGCTCGAATTGTCCCTAATTCTGCGGTGAAGTTCTTCAGTTATGAGCAAGCTTCTAAGTAAGCTTTCCTTTAGATATTACGATCATGTACTACTGCTGATAAACTTCTACTGGTGGGATTCTGCAATCCTTTTTAACTTTTCTTTCAAAACAATGTTCTTCAAGCTGAGGGTCTCTCACTCCTGTGCAAAGAAGTTTCAATTTTTATATTTATGCATTTCGTAGGTATCGGTAACACTTTTTCCTCTTCCTTACTGAATGTTCCTTTTCTGGCAGGGGTATACTACAACTGTATCAGAAGCAAACTGGAAACGGTATGTCCATGTTTATTATTTTCCCCTTCTGGTGTATGTGTATTGTTGTCGAGGGAGGGGGAGTACTGGTTCAGTAGCTTGTTTTTGCTTTCATAATTTTGAGGGGAAATCACTTTTTTGAAAGGATAAAACTTAATCAGTTCTTTAGGTTCTGTTCTCCAGTATGTATATTAATTTTGGACCACTTCATCCTCTTTTTTAAATATTTCATACTTGGGTATAAACATTACTATTTTCATTCTGTGCTTTTTACATTGGAGAGCAACGCTACAAGTGTGCAAAGTAACTCTATCTAATTTTTGTCCTTTTCATATTTCTAGTAAAATTTTGATCATAAATTGTTTTGAACTCAGAATAAGCTAACCCTAATACCCACTAGGTTGACTTCAATAATTTCCTTTTGAAAAATATTTCTAAAAATAATCAAATGGAAACAAGTAGGCCTAAAGAAATTTGTCAATAATAAAACCCCTGCTAAATATTATTTTTCCTTGTACTTCGGCAGAGGATGCTCAGCTGACTCCTGTTTTACGTCTTGGGGCTGGAGCTTGTGCGGGAATAATTGCCATGTCTGCTACTTATCCGATGGACATGGTTCGAGGCAGAATAACTGTACAGGTACTTTCTTTTTTGCTTTTTACCTATTCCTTGTTTTACTTGCTTTTGGTCAGAAAGGTAGCCGGAAACGCATAAAATTAAGATACTTGTTATAGCAGTTGAAAAAAAGGTTTATATCAAAGTGTTGTCTTCTTAATACAACACTAATTTTTCTTTTCCTTGTATTTGCAGACAGATAAGTCCCCTTACCAATACAGAGGAATGTTTCATGCTCTGTCAACTGTACTCAGGGAAGAAGGTCCACGTGCTTTGTATAAGGGATGGCTTCCTTCAGTCATTGGAGTTGTGAGTAATTTTTCTGGAATTTCTTTATAGGAGTTGATGATTATGGTCGTAATCATAATTCTATTATAAAAATTCTAGTGATATTCTACTATTAGCTTTCTGGAAATTCATATTGCATTTGACAGTAACAATTAGGACCTGCAAGTTGCAGTTGGGGGAGGGGGAGAGAACCTATGAAACACTTGACACTTGATTATGTTGAGTTCTTGTCAATGTCTACCCCCTTCTTAGGGGACAATTTAATAACATTGCTTTTTGGCGCTACTTATAGATGTGGGGTATGTTGGTAAGGATGTGTGACTAAGGTCTTTAGTGTTTGTTCCTGGTTATTATCTGTAGTTAGATAGCATCTAGTCAGTACATTGTGCAGAACGTGGGATCACCATCAGGGTGTAGGATTGATCATAAAGCTTCACTTAACATTGACATGTTTGGTTTTAATGATTTGGATATTTAACTATGTTTTGTAATAATTGTTCTTCTACGGGTTAAATGTTTCGAAGAAAAATTTATTTACATAAAGGCTTACCACTGCTCAATGCTCTGACTCGATCAATAGTAAGTTCTAATAATTAGTACTACTATTGGGGGGCGAGGGGTGTTATGGCGACAAGTTTTTACCTGGTTATGTTCTAGGTGGAAAATAGCTAGGTGCACAACGCGCTAAAATCTAAATCGTGCTTCAGCAAAAGTGCTCAACTTTTGTTGCAAACCCAGAAAAGAGTTTGGGGCAAAACAAATTGATAGAATGAAAAAGAATAGAACAAAGGAGATAAATCTCTCCCTCTAATCGTTCCACCTCCACAAAGAATGAACAGATCTCTATACCTTCATAAAGAGCAGAAGCTCAATTTACAAATAATAGCTGACAAAAGGAATTCCCCTCTTGTCAGTCTTCCTATTTATTTATATCACTAACTCCCTCCCTCAAACTAACTAACTATTAACTAATACCCCAGCTGTACTAATTTACTACCTCTTCTCTCATTTCTAACATCCTGAAAGTTTATAGAAATATGAAGAGTTACTCTTCTAAAATATTCTGTGTGCTTTGTAATTATAGTTAACTAACTAAAGTTTGCTTTAAATTTGAACAAAAGCTCCCGTTTTTTGTTCTGTCACCGGATTTATTGACTTAATCTTACTCTTTATTCCTGTTTTTCAGATTCCTTATGTGGGTCTCAACTTTGCTGTTTATGAATCTTTGAAAGATTGGTTAGTTAAATCCAATCCATTTGGTATAGTTCAAGATTCTGAGCTGAGTGTGACAACTCGCCTGGCTTGTGGTGCTGCAGCTGGAACTATGGGACAAACCGTTGCTTACCCTCTTGATGTCATTCGACGAAGAATGCAGATGGTGGGTTGGAACCACGCTGCGTCTGTCGTAGCTGGTGATGGAAGAGGGAAGGTGCCACTTGAATATAGTGGCATGGTTGATGCTTTTAGGAAAACTGTTCGGTACGAAGGATTTGGTGCATTATACAAGGGTCTGGTGCCGAATTCTGTAAAGGTCAGGCTTTCTCCAGTATTCATAAATTATGTTACGTTCTGAAAAAATGTGGGTAAAACATATGTGCATAAATATATATGCAATGCATCCGTTGAGAGAGTAAGGTTTTCCTTTCTTCTGGTATTATTAATGTACTATATCTATGAAGCACTTAAAACAAGTTTGTTCATACATGTCATCCGAATGTTTTCTGTGTGCGATTCCTATATCATACTCTGTTGGTGTTACTTCCCCGATTAAAGCTGTGAACTTCACAAGCTTCTACCTGATTAGAACGAAGTCTGTTTTTGAATAGTTATTGTAAGACTCAAGTGTCTGTAGTCTGGGTCAAGCATTTCACATTTCGAACTTAAATTATATACTAATCCAGCTCAGATTGAGCTCAACTTGATGAAGTGCATGATCAATTACCACTAAAAACATAAGATCTTAGGTTTTTAATGTTATTAGCCTTGTCTCACATTTTTTTAATCTAAGTCAACAACAATATTTTACACTTTATAAGTGAAAACGTTGTTTCATTAATTTATGAATTGGTTATAAAATTTTGGCTTCATGTTAGAATTTGTTTAAAAGTCTTTTACAATTAGCGTGGAACCACGCAAATCAGTGCACTTTGCATAGCACAACCTACAATTAAATCAATTATCTGAAGATATGAGCAATCTTAATCTCTCTTGACTCTTGATTTCTCGCAGGTGGTTCCATCCATAGCAATCGCGTTTGTAACATATGAGGTGGTGAAGGACATTTTAGGTGTGGAGATCAGAATATCAGACTGAAGATTGTCAGCCATCTGATAATTGATTGCCTGTTGTTTTCTTGTAGGCAAGGGGATGCTCAGAGATGATAACATAGGGTTATGTTCTTGGTTTACATCTCTTCATTGAGATGGGAAGCACTTTAGTTAGTGTGCATAAATTATTTCCCCTTGTATCAATTTGTTTTGCTCTGTGAACATGATGTAGCTCTTAGCTTCATATTCATCTTCTATGGCAATAAATGTTGTAGGAAAAACAATGCACAGACTTATCTGCATGCCTTTCTTCACGAGTGAAGAATTTTTTTATTGATGGAATATCCAGTGATTCACTACTTTATTTTATTACAATCGATTTGACGGGATAAGTTAAAAGACCATTATCCTTGTGAGTAGTAAATTACTTTTATATATAGAATTATTGGATAAAAGGTGGGTTTATCATTGGAAATATATGTGGCTTCAAGGCCCTAATGAAATATATCCATGCAATCTGAACAAACCCGTCAATATCTGAATATTTTTCTCTCTGATTCCAAGATCTTACTAGAATATGATAAATTGTTCAGTCATAGTCAATGACAAGTCTTTCCCCCAACTATATAGAACTTAGCCATTCAAGTAAACATGCCATGTAGTTGGAAATCTTGGACATTTACGATCTTTTGATATACAAATATATCAGAATATGGATATCTAAACAACACATGAATAAATATCATTTTAAAACGCACACCCCCGATACACACATGAATAAACTTGAACCAATTTACTATTTAGCCCATGTTTGAGAGACTCTTTAAGAAAGAAAAGAATCGCATATTTTAAGAAAAACTCCGTGAAAACAAATGATTATTCCTTCATAATAAGTTGAACTAATACAGCCAATTTTAATAAACTAAACACGGAATATAAAGTTGAAATTACAACCCAATTTAATCTAAGTAATTCATGTATTAATATATTTAATATTAAATCCTATACATTTCTTCAGTTTTAAATTAGGTTGGGTTTTAAACATCCCTACCGATCGGTATTCATGTCCCAACTAACAGAAACTGTTTCATATAGTATATACATGAATTGCGTCAAGAATGTTAACTTGTGTAGTCCACCATCATTCATACTTCAATTATCTACAGCTTCTAAAATGGTATTCATATATACCTTGATGCAGACAAATACCCCTCTACCAAAATCTTGCCATAATCTCTATATATGTTGATTTGTGTACTCCTCCACAATAGCAAAATTTGGCTTCACATTTTTCTTCCATGCCTGAACACAATAACAATGCTTAATCTCTGATGTCAATGACTTTGTACAATAATAATCACTCAGTTTTTTAGGCTATACGATTTTTTTTTGGAAACAAAACTATAAAATGAAAAAAAGAGCTATGAATTGTTTTTCTCCACATGTTTGGTTTCAGAAAAACAAGCAGAATGAATTCAGATGCCAAAATCCAAATTATACTCCATCTTTTCCTAATCTTAGAGATTCTTCTGTATTTTAATTCAGCTTTCTTTCTTTCAAACAGGAGAAAATCAATTAGAACCTCTAAAAAATGCAGAGTCTCAAGCTCCAAGTTTGTATCATGATTTGAAAAGAGAAAGATAACTGATGCAACAATTCATACAACAAAGCTAGGAAAAATTTAATATGCAATAAAATATATAAGATGTGGAAGCTGAATTACCTGGAGTCTTTTACTGTAGTTTGAAATCTTGATGAAATTGGCTTTCTCCCAAGCTTAGGATCGTGTCTCCCTCGTTTCTTTCTTTGTAATCGTGATGTGCATTTTCTAGTTACAGTAACTTCATCTTTTATCTTCTCTTCACTCTCCTCATCTTCTGTACACTCATCGCTTGAGAAGTATAATAACGAGAGCAACACAAGCAACATGTTGAGCTCAGCTAGAGATGTATTTGGCATGTGTGAATCACTCAATGCATCAACAACAGCATCTTCTTCCCCTTCACACTCTTCCAGCGTATCGATCTCACTCTCTCTTTCTTTCTCTGGTTCTGCCATATTCTCTCTAATAAATTTGGTTCTTCAAATCAAACCAAGATTTTATACTGTCTGCATCTGTTGATCCGTACATGTGCTTGTGTGCATGCCTGAAACTTGTTTCTGTGAGAGTATATATACATAAATAGATCATAAGGATGTGTACAGAAGCGATTGACCTAATTTGAGTTGAGCTAAAGTTTAAACACATTCGATTCTCAATTCCATGTTTCCAATTTTGTGTTTCTATTTGAAAGTGTGAGGTTATTTTGATTGTGTCTTCCTCAATTGGTGCATGCAATATATGGTGGAGAAAATATATGACATTGTAACAATGACTCAACTATTTGTGGCTTTGTAAAATTGCTTCTTCGAGTTCTTATTACAGCCACCGAAATTTCTGCCTTCAATTACTTACAAGATTACCCTAAATCTTGCCTCTTTCATCAGGTAGGGTTAGTTAAGTATAATTTATATAGGGATGAACATCAACAAATTACTATTAGAAATAATAATAATAATAAGTAACAAATACATAAATAAAAATTTATTTAGCTTCCTATTTTTTTTTTGTTTTTAATTTAGATTGCATGAACATTTTGGCCCTTCTAAGCTTTGTTAGTTGATTAAGTTTCTTTTATTATTTTAAAATTAAACAGTTTTTTCAACTTATTTTATTCATTTTTAGAAGTTAAATCAATTAGATTGTTTTAATCTTTTTACTTAAACTTACTATGAATTAAAATATTAAATTTACCTGTAGTAAAAAAAATGATTTTTTTTCTTCCTCTACACATTCTACAAAATTAAATTCTTCATTTTTTTATTAGCATTCCACCGAGTTACTTGCTTCTTAAATTTTAAATTACTCTATATTTCAAATCTATCGTAAATTGTGGTATTTTTATGTAGAGAGAAAATTGACCAAAAAAAGACTAATTATGCTTAATTTTAAAAACGGCGAGACTTATTTAATTTAAAAAATATTCGAGAGAGGAAAATCATGTAGTTTAGGTGAAAAAGAAAAACTAAAAATATAATTAAGCCAGTAGTTTATATATATTTTCTAAACAATATGTTTCTTTAATAATTTTTATATAATTATAATTCTTTAATAATATTTATTTTCAAAATATGTATATTATATCATTCTAAATCCTTTTGTTAGAGTTTTAGAAGACGTGTTTGTTCTTGTGTTCATTATTCACATAATATATATTTTGAACACAGGTATTTTGATTGTAATGTACCTATATTAACATCTTGAAAGCGCCAAGATATTCTTGAATATAGTCTATTATATTTATTACATTAATGATTGTATAACCTATGTTATTGCACATTATTTGTAATCAGTTATGCATGAATTATAGTTTGACGACTGTAATTTAATTCATTTAAATTTGATTATTGTAATTCAATAAGTTGAATTTGAGACATAGTTATTTATGACAAATTTTCACTTTTCTCTTTTTTATGTATTCTTTTTCAATCAAACACGAATATTTTTTTTCAGGTCATTTTTTTTCTAAACAATTTTTCATTAATTTTTTTTTTTTTATCTTTTGTTCTCTCTTTATTTTTTCACACCATCCAAAGGCTTGGACTGAGGTTGTTGAATTTAAAAGACATTATTCTTATTTTATTTCCAAATAATATTTTGGTATTAAATAACTCGGAGAGACACGCGCCAAAGCCCTTCATAGCAAATGAAAGAAATTTGCATTAAACGGTGCGTTTGAGTGCGTGTTTCTTGAGTCTCTCTGCGTGGATCTGCAGAAGTGTTAGAAGATGCAGTGGTACTTCGTCGCTGCGCTCCTCACCGTTCTCACCAGTTCTCAGGTGACTCTCACTCTCTTCCATTCTCCCAAATCCTCACATTCAAACCCTAATTTCATCCATTTCCATCTCCCATTTACGCACACTTGAAGTAGTTAATGTTAATTTGATTTCGATAAGTTTCACGTGGCAGGGAATACTCACAACCCTCTCGCAAAGTAACGGAGAGTACAAATATGATTACGCTACGGTCCCATTTCTCGCCGAGGTTTTCAAGGTAAATGGAAAAACATTTAATGCGTCCATTTTTATTCGATGGGAACCGAGTTTTTATGCTGCGTAACATCGGTTTATGATTTCATCTTTGTTATCATACTCAGCTTGCGGTGTCATGTTTTTTACTGTGGAGGGAATGCCAAAAGTCACCCCTGCCAAAGATGACGACGGAGTGGAAAACGGTGGCTTTATTCCCTATTCCCTCGGTTATATATCTGATCCACAATAATGTGCAGTTTGCTACACTCACTTATGTGGACACTTCCACCTATCAGATAATGGGAAATTTGAAGATTGTTACCACTGGGGTGCTATTCAGGTGCCTTGTCTTTTCACAGTTCAGATTTCAGAACGGTGTTTTTGATCTCTCAGTTAGTGTCTGAAGTTTTGAATTTTTCATTTTGTTTCTTTGTAGGATGTTTTTGGGTAGGAGGCTTTCTAACTTGCAGTGGATGGCTATTGTGTTGTTGGCTGTCGGGACAACCACTAGTCAGGTGTCGAAGACTTGATCCTCACAAATTTGGTTTTGTGCCTTTAAATTTATTTTTATAAGAAGTTATCTACTATGATTTATGCATTGTTTTATATGGATTATGAACTGGAAATTCAGTGTTGAGGAGTTAGATGAATATCTAGTAACGACATTTGTACTCGCTAGGGTAGCAGTGATGGAATACGTCTGGATATATTTTATCGGTCATTTACTAATGTGACACTCTCGTAAGGTCATTTTCATGCAGCAAATTTGTTGTTTATTTTTGGAAGATGCCTCACTCTTGCACAACTTCTTCCTCATCCTTTCCTCCTTCTAACAATATTTATTTTTCCTTAAATTTCTGATTTGTAAAACTGCATTCGTGACATGAAATTAAGTCATTACATGCTAAACGTGATTTATTCTGTGATAATTGTAGCCTGTTAAGATCCTGAGCTTCAAATGTTAAAGTTTGAGTAGTACATTCTTTTTAGAAGGTTTCAAATAAATTCAACGGGCTTTGGCTTCCTCTGCTGACATTTGTACATGGTATCAGAAAACAAAACAAAACAGAGACAAAGTGGCTGACAAATCACAAATGGAACAGATAATTTGTTTCCGTTGCATGATAGTAGTAGAAATTTCCCTTGAAATGTCCACGAGTACAAAACCTAAGAGATGTAAAGGATAGCATGTAAAATTATACAAAATTGAAGCATAAATGCATCTTTGTTCTATTCTGTATTTTTTTCTTGTATGGTCAATGGTTTATATATTAGGTAAATTAGTCTTGTGACATAAATTTTCTTTAGAATGACCACTACGGTTTGTTGTATTAGGTTAGGGGCTGTGGAGAGACTTCCTGTGAATCCCTTTTCTCAGCACCAATTCAGGGATACATGTTAGGAGTTCTATCTGCTTGTCTCTCAGCATTAGCTGGAGTTTATACTGAGTTCTTGATGAAGAAAAACAATGACAGCTTATACTGGCAGAATATGCAGTTGTACACGTAGGTATTTTTTCTTGATTTTGTCAAATGTCTAAAAATGTATAGGCACATGTGTTTTTGATCTTTTAAACTGTTTACTTCAGAAGAAACTTTTTCTCCATTTCTTCTCCCTTAGCCTGTTAAATGAGTGTGGTTATTTTATTTTGTTTTCACTTTCTAAGAACGAGCAGAGCATAAATAACTGTTGAATTCATGCAGTTCATTCAATATAGATTCCTAATTCCTAACTCTTCGAACTTGACATTTTTTGTGGTTTTTCTGCTTGCTTTTTGAGGTAGGTGTTATATGTTTAATAGATTTGTTTTTCCACTGTTATTGGAGTGTTTGTAAAATAAACATGTGGTACCTTTTTTAAGCAATTTTTTTTTGGATTTATTTTTTAATTCAGAGAATTTTTATTTCTGCACTGTTCTTTGTTAAAGAGAAATTAATGTGTCTGTAAAATTGGTAGAGGTGTCAAGGGCTTCTTGAGTTCGTTGTTATGGCACTCTGGGAATGACCAGTTATCATGGTCAAATATTTTTCTACATTTACTTGGAGGAATACGCATGAAGTGAATTTTTTTTACAGGTTTGGAACACTTTTCAACATGGCAAGACTACTTGTGGATGATTTCAGAGGTGGATTTGAAAATGGGCCTTGGTGGCGACGTATTTTTGATGGATATACTATCACGACCTGGATGGTGGTATTGAATTTGGGTTCTACTGGTCTTTTAGTTTCATGGTTAATGAAACACGCTGATAATATTGTGAAGGTATATCCTTGGACCCTCCAGCCACCGTCCTTTTCTCTTGTGTTTGTTTTGTTACATAATCTATTTTACCATAGAGCTTGATGCTGGGTTTATCTCCAAAGAATAATATTTTTCATACAAGGGAAATAATTTTAACGCTGAAATTAGTAAAGAAGTATAACATCACAATTGGTATTTGTTTGTTTATTTCCTCTCCTAATTATTAGTTGTTGATGCTTTCTTTAGGTCTATTCCACATCAATGGCAATGCTGCTAACAATGATACTTTCACTATTTCTCTTCAACTTCAAACCTACATTGCAGGTAAATTACCTTCCACACTCTCTCCCCCTAGCAGAACTGTTAAGTCAAATCAATTTGTTGCACATAATTTTGCAGATAAGCTATATTATATGTTCTCAGGCTATAAGTGGTTATTATTTTTTATTTTATTTTTTCCTCTTTACAGCTTTTCTTGGGCATTATCATTTGTATGATGTCTCTACACATGTATTTTGCCCCACCAAACATGCTCTTGGATATGCCAATAACTGTTAAACCAGACGAAGAGAAGCTCATTGAAGTTTCTGTTGATAGAAGACCACATTCATGATGTTGTATTGACGTCTGAATACAAGGCTTGGGTAAATGACATTTATTTTAATTCTGTGTTTTTGTTTTATTTTTCAAATGCATAATATAAAATATTCCCATACAACATCTAAAAGTGCTACATAACGTGTGGCATTAAGAAAATATTTATTTGATATTAAACAAGGCTTTGTTGCTTTCTTCCTCGTGTCGTGCTGGTCCTGGGTTTTACTTGTGGAAAGCCACAAATAGCCCCTTGTTCATGAGGTTAAGGTGATTTATGGTCAACCCTTCCCAAACCTCAAAAAATGTTGGTAGCGCCATGCATTGGGTCACCCTTTTAAGTAGTTCTATTATATGTTAGTGTAACTGCACAAACGTCACATTATATCCCTGGATTTGATGTTGTGTTGTTTATACGTGTGCTGATCTTTATGAACTATGAAGCTAACCTCATCGAGTCCCCCACCGGGGTGGGCGGGCTGTTATGTTGCATGCAGTACTCTGAACTGAATGGAGTATCAATTTGAACGTGATATTTCAGTTTTTTTGGGTATGCGATACTATACTGCATGCAGTTTAAATATAGCAGTATTGAGCTTCTTCTAGATTGAAAGACAATCACAAGTCTCTTAGTGCTAATTCTACTTGCGAAATATATATGGCCACTAATGTAAACTGTGCCTGGCTTCGTTAATATGATAGCCTTGTTATAGCTTTTTGTGCCTATTGTTTCACTTGTAGGCAAACGATTGGTAATTTTGGTTTTCAGTATTTTCTTATTGGTTCTGCAGGTAATATAATTTGTTCTTTCCCAGGTATTCCTATAAGGCCTATTAAAGTCAATAGTAGAGCAGCAGAATGCTGAATATTATTCCACGCTGCATTGGTTCAGTGACTTTGTAGAGCAAAGGCATCTTCGGTGGTGTGACTTAAACTCCATATGACAAATTCGGAAATCCCTTGTGTTGCCTGTGTTTAAGTATATTAGAAGGATGTTGAAGGAAAAAATTTGTTGAATGAAAGTGAGCAGAATTTGGTTTAGACGGAAATGTAATTTTGCTATTGGCTTTTGTTAAGTCTGTAACTTCTCTAGCTGGTAAGTGAGTGATAGAGGTGTTATCCATTGACATAAAGTCACATGAAGTCAAACCAACAATGTAGTCCATCATTCTACCTGATTACTGTACTCACTCAGTAATTCTTCTCCATTAATGAATTTAAGTAGAGTTGTTTTGTAGTTTAATGCTCATGTAATGCCCTCTTTTTTATTTTTAAACGAGCACATAGAAAGCACATTGATTTGGGGGAAATGCATTATACTTCCCTTCACGCAGAGATTAGGTCTATGAATATTGAATAATCTTGAAGAATCGTTCTATTTTTTAGCATTCAATATTAATAGTTAGGCAAATTATAAAGCATAAGAATCCAAGAATAATTTAAATGTGGGATGGTGCATAGTGAGCATGTGGTTTGGCTTTGTGAAAAACACCTATCATTGCTGTACTTGGGGTAAGGGAATAATTAAAAATGGATAGTGAGTCTCTTCTACCTTTTGCTTTTAGCCTTTATATGTTCTTGAATCTCAAATGGGTCTAAACTTTTTCTTTTTATTCAAGATTATTCAATGTTTAGTTTCTATCAGTTGTAAGCTCTGTAGTTACTCTTTTGCTTTCTTTATATAAGGGGGATGGTGGAAAAGGAAAGAAAATAAATAAAGTGAGTGAAAAGAGAGATTATTTGGATCGTGACAAAGTGAGTGAAGAATGAGTAAAAAGTTTATTGGTGTTTTGTTTGACGTAATAGAATAAATAAATTTAATGGCATATTAATACATTTAGAACATAATCTATAAAATAATTTAAAAATATATATAAAATAGCTTTTTGAAAGTTAAATTAAAATTAAAATAATAGATTATTACAATTATTTAATATATAAAAAAGTTATATTTTAAAATAATAATATAATAGAATCAATTATTTTACTTAATATTATAATTTAAATGAATTAGTTTTATTTATTTTTTAATAATAATTGTAAATATTTATTTATGTTGTATAATTATTAAGAAAAATCAAAGTTTCAGTTAAACATAAAACCATTGTACTATCTACATAATTCATTATATACTTTCTCTACGCATTTCTTAAGGTAATATTATTATTTTATCTAAAACAAATTTCTATTTTAAAATTTTCTCATATCATAATAGATCTATCCTTTTTTATCAAGTGGAACAAGGAGGTGTTTATCTCTTTTTAAGCTTTGAGTATTTATGTTCCTACTTCTTTACATAAAAGAAAAAAAAAATAATGGATGGAAACATAGAGGGGGTTTATCTCTTTCTAAGTCTTCAGTCTTTAATGTTTCTACTTATTTTTATCAACAAAACCATTTTAATGGTTGCTCAATTAAGCTCTTTGCCCTCTTTATATACAAGTATAACTTATTTTAAATACGTCGAGTTTAAGTATTTACTAGCTAGAATTAGATGGTTTTAAAATGTAACATTTTAGTAAGACTAAATTGTAGTCGTTAGCTTAAACTTGTCTATAGTGTTGGGCTAATAAAAATAATATGTCTTGAAAAGTTTTACATTTTTTAAAACAATCAAACAGTAAATATTAATAACTATATAATAAATTCTAAATCTATAATATTTCTTGTCCCGAATCAAAGACACTTTGAACTTATATTTTTTGAACTTATATTTTTTTGTGTTTATTTTATTTCTTTATTAATAAAGTTATTCTCCAATATTTTTTTCCGACCACGAGAGAAACGGTCAGCAATCTTATTAGAACTTGTTAACAGCACAAAAGCATACAAAAGCACAAAAGCATACAAAAGACTACATCATGGTTCCAGGACTAAATTATTGAACTTGTCTGAAAAGTAAAAAGAAAAAGTCTATTTTTCACGAATGATTGTCACATAAAATAAAAGATTACATTTTGTTTCGCGTGTAGGGACCAAGCGCCTACTAAAAACCACTTCAATTTTATCCTTCTCTTCGAACTCTCCCTTCCTCGCAACTGCGGTGGCTTCTTCTCCAAGAAAATTTCCTCCTCGTCTGATCGGTCGAACGGACAATCGGGGTATCTGTCTAAAAGGCTCTGATGCTTAAGTCAGTTGATGGCCCGATCGGTGTACAAATGTAACTGCGATAATAAATGCGAAATTAAGATCCTCACCAACCTACCTTTGGGTCCTATTTATAGTTTCCGGTGTGGGCCTAGGATTAGGATTCCTTAATCACGGCCCAATGATCCTCGAATCAAAATTACTGACTTGTTTAACGTTAATTAATCCAGCTGACGGGTCTCGTTTGGTCGGTCGACTGATGGCCGCTTGACTAGACTGGTTATCTCCTGATTTTAACAACCTTAAGTGAATAATTAATCTATACGGCCGATCGACCGATGTAAGGCGCTACACGAATCACCTATGAGACTGACGGATTTCCATGGGTTGATGCGCGATCGACCTGGGGACCGATCAACCGATTATCCTTTACAAGTTAAGGCGATGTTTGTGTGTGGGACCGAGCGACCGATGGTCCTTTACGAGGTAACGAGTGGTTCGTCTGTGAGACCGATCAACCGATGGTCCCTTACAGAGTAACGCGTAATTCGTACGTAGGGCCGATCGACCGATGGTCCCTTTTTGAGGTAGCGTGTGATTTGTTTATGGGGCCGATCAACCGATGGTACTATATAGTTCATCTGTGGGGTCGTTCGACCGGTAGACCTGTTTTACATACGAGCCTTCCCACTCTTGTTCGATGGACCGGAGGACTGCACGTTGACGATGACCCGATGGGACATACAGTACACGTTATGAGCAAGAAAGTTAAATTATTTTATCGCAACCGTGTCTGTATTTTGTTCATTGTTTTTTTGCTTTTTCAATTTCTTTAAATTCAAATCCTATTCAATCTCTTATTTATTTATTTATTTATTATTATTATTATGCTTTAGTTTTAATAAAATAAGATAAAATTTGTCGGTCTTTATAAATTTTACCCTATTCATGCTCTGTTCAAATATTCCTTTTAAAAAAGATTAAATGTATATGTTTCAAATCTCGAACAAAACTTAACTACTAGATTTATATGTATATTAAATTTTATAATAACTCACTTTAAATTTATTTTCAATTAATTACTTATAAAAATATTATATTTTCACCGTATAAATTTAACTAAATGAAAACGCAAATATTTGTAGAAAAGTATAAAAAGCAAAAGTAATCCAAGAAAGACTCCTTCGAAAATAGAGATGAAATAAAAAAGAAATGTATGTAAAGAAATAAATGGAGAATAGAGTGAGTGAGTGAAGTGAGTGTTGAGGAAACAAAAAGAAAGGGGGAAAGGAAGATTGGAACCAAAGAAGGCATAATTTTGAATTGATTTGAGGGTCATTCTTGTTTTTGAAAAACATAGTCTTCCCCGCCACCAAACCCTAGCTACCACCGCAAAAATGCCGAGGGAAATCATCACTCTTCAGGTTGGCCAATGTGGGAATCAGATCGGCATGGAGTTCTGGAAGCAACTCTGCCTTGAACATGGTATCAGCAAAGACGGCATCCTCGAAGACTTCGCCACTCAGGTTCAATTTCAAATCTCCATTTTTGTTTCGGTCTTTCAAAACACCGTGCCTTCATTCTTAGGCTAGTGTCCTCTGTCCTGCGCTTGACAGGAAATGTTCGTCAATTGTTAGTTGGGGTGTCCACTCCGTGGATACGTGTGTCTCAGGATGATAGATATTTACCCAATTTCGCCATATTTGCATTTATCTCACTTCTCCAGGGTCCACCTTTGGACTCTGTTGAACTTTTGTTAATTTTGGACTTGGGAGTAGTGCCATTTTTTCTTGTTATGGAGAAGGCATTTAAGTATCTTTTATTTTTTCTTCTTCTCTTACGTTATTTTTAAAATGGGGAACTGGGCATTTTGTTTTTATGTCTTGCTGTGGCTGGCTTGCTAAGTTGCTAGTTGCCATGAGCCCTCAAAATTGCATCTGCTAAGTTTTTTTGCTTCCACTTTTATGTGAACTTGATTTAATTATGAATTTTGATTAGTGGCCGATGAACTATTAGAAGCATTCAATTAGTATGCACCGTTGCCCATCTTGTGATTGGTGGCTGTTAGTTCTGCATTTGCTTATATTAATCAGAATGCTGCAGGGAGGTGATCGGAAAGACGTGTTCTTCTACCAAGCCGATGATCAGCATTATATACCACGAGCTCTCCTGATTGACTTGGAGCCAAGAGTAATTAATGGAATTCAAAATAGTGACTACCGAAATCTCTACAATCATGAGAACATTTTTGTCTCAGATCACGGAGGTGGTGCCGGAAACAATTGGGCCAGTGGATATGATCAGGTCTGTTACTGCTTACTGGAGCATTTTGTAATCAAGATTTTCTAACCATTCATTTACTTTGTGTCTTTGTTACTTCCAATAACATTCGCAATATTTAGCAATAAATTATTGTAGACTTGTGTCATGATCATCAGAGTCCCTGTCTGTTTTAAAGTTACAACATCAATTCTTGCACTTTCCAGTGAAGGACATACATTCCAATGTCTGTGATGTTTCTTGAAGCACAAACTGACACTAGTTTATTGTTTAAAAATATTGCTTCCCAAAATCATGTAATTTTGTTGGCCAAACATCTAGATATGCATAACATTTGTTTTTGTTTTCTATAACTAGCGAGGTCTCAGATGGTTTGACCTGATGCTGTCAGCCTTATACATAAGTAGTTTACTCTGAACTTGATTTACGCTTTTCCAACAACTTTACAAATGATAACTGACAAGTCTACCACAGGAATCATTTTGACTGTTTTTAAACATTTGGAAGAAGAAGCAAAGTTGTTGTTTAACTAATACGGTTGTTAGTATCTGTCCAGGGACAACATGTTGAAGAAGAAATAATGGACATGATTGATAGAGAAGCAGATGGCAGTGACAGTCTTGAGGGGTTTGTTCTTTGTCATTCAATTGCTGGAGGAACAGGCTCAGGTGTCATTTCCTCTCTTCGTTGCCTGAAAGAATTTTTGAAGTTTCTTCAGTTTCCCCTCTTCTTATTTGAGCATTTGTTTGTCGGCTACATCTGAAAAAGTAAAAGATTTGTTAAATGAACGACTAAATTTGGACTTGCTTCATACACTTTATTAAACTAAACAATCAATTAATTGCACCCTTAAGAGAGGAAATTGAACATTCCACCTTTTAGCTTTTGTCGGGCTAAAATTGCTTAGAATACAGTGGTTGGAATTCCTATTTGCCTTTGAAATTTCTACATGTACAAGATGAAAGTTTTTGGAGATTTCTCAAGTATGCCTCACCTGTAGTTTTATTACAATTATTTTTTAATTTCTCTCGTGTACTGAGTACACTTCCTTGCTTGTGTGAAGGTATGGGCTCATACTTGTTGGAGACTCTGAATGACCGTTACAGCAAAAAACTAGTTCAGACATACAGTGTGTTTCCTAACCAAATGGAGACGAGTGATGTGGTGGTCCAGCCATACAATTCACTTTTGACACTCAAGAGACTGACACTTAATGCTGACTGTGTTGTAGTTCTTGACAATACTGCACTAAATAGAATTGCTGTGGAACGGCTTCATTTATCCAACCCTACATTTGCTCAAACAAATTCCTTAGTTTCTACTGTTATGTCTGCAAGTACAACAACTCTTCGTTATCCAGGGTACATGAATAATGACTTGGTTGGCCTTCTTGCCTCTTTGATTCCAACACCAAGATGCCATTTCCTAATGACAGGATATACACCTTTGACAGTGGAACGTCAGGTGAGATAACTGTCAATTTTTTTCCAAAAAAAATTGATTTTGGAGCATCAAAGTTTTCACACAATTTTGTGTCTTAACATGTAAAGATCAGCACAGAAATTATGAATTCATCTCTTCCCCCCTATTTTACTCTCTTGTAATCTGATTGGTATATGCACCCACTTGTCATGAATGTGATTTTTCCTGTAACACTTCCGGAGAAACATTGAAAAAATTGATGATACTTCCTTGCAGGCTAATGTAATTCGTAAGACTACTGTACTTGACGTTATGAGAAGACTTCTACAGGTATTATGACTTCCTCAGCAGTTAAGCCTCAAAGTGAATGGCTATGTTCTTTACTGACAATTATATTCATGGCAGGCAAAGAATATTATGGTCTCTTCTTATGCTCGGACCAAAGATGCTAGCCAAGCAAAATACATATCAATTCTGAATATCATCCAAGGAGAGGTTGATCCAACTCAGGTAACCAGAATAATTTTGCAGTATTATCAATACTTCTGAAATTCGCTATTTTGTTAATTGAAACCAAGTTAAACATAGAAAATCATCTTGGCAGCTATTTGCTAACTGCTTGTTTATACCTGTTTTGTAATCTATGCTTTTAATACAAAGAGACATATTTATATGTGTGCTTCTGCTACTGCTGTTTTGTAGTTGAAGTGGTACTTTTCTGCTTCTATTTAAATTAAATGTTTTGCTTCTTCTGTTATAGGAACTGATAGTCTGGGACAGTAATGATAATTGTGTGTAAGAAACAGCCACTTTAGAAATTAGTTCTGTATTATGTATTACAAGTTCAAGATGGCAGTTATCTGTAGAAAATAATTGCTAGTAATTGGTTTTGTATTAGAAACTGTTGGATATAAATTTTGTATTCGGACTATACATTTAAATAATAGAAACTACTGTCTGTAGGAGGCTTCCGTCTCTGATACAGCAAGTCTATGACTGTAATGTGTGATTTCGATGTTCAATATCATATTTTATACTTCTCACTTGTTCTCTATCACGTAAAATCTTAAGCAATTCTGTACTTCAGTAAAAATACATTGAAAAATTAGAAGTACTTTTTTAATAGAAATTATATTAACCGTCCTCTGGTAGGGAGACCATTTCGAGTTTTGTGCTGATTTGTGTATTTTTGGAAGTTTTTCATCAAGTTCCCGCTTGCCTAGATCGATTTGTTATCATGAAGTATCATATATCTAGTATGTATATATTTGAACAGATCTATTATACTATGTCGTGATTTTATCTTTCTCCATGGATTTAGGTTCATGAAAGTTTGCAGAGGATACGTGAAAGAAAACTAGTTAACTTTATTGAGTGGGGTCCTGCAAGTATTCAGGTCTGCGCAAATTAAAGTGGTGTTTGGGTAATTTGTCATATATTTAATTTCATGACAATCTGATATTTCTTTAACTGCATGCCTGGTAGGTTGCTCTATCAAGGAAGTCTCCATATGTTCAAACTGCACATAGGGTGGGACTCTCATCCTTTTTATTTCAGTCTTTTGATGTTTATATTACTTCTCTGCTTTTTTACCTTATTATGATGGAGAAAGATCGATGTACATATTCTTTTTTAAGAATTTTGTTGAGGTTAAAAAGCAAGAAATCGGGTTGTGAAATAACCTATAGGTGCTGCTGCATTTGGTAGGTCAGTGGCCTTATGCTGGCAAGCCATACTAGCATCCGTCATCTTTTCAGTAAAACTCTGAGCCAGTATGAGAAGTTAAGAAAGAAACAAGCCTTTATAGACGCGTACAGGAAGTTCCCAATGTTTGCCGTAAGTGTGACAGTTTCATTTGCATAATCTGATATAAATCTGCAGCTGTTAAATGCTTCTTTGTCTTGTAGCAACTTCACCTAATACTTGACATATCATGTGATGACTGACATCAATAAAAAATGGACAGGATAATGACCTCTCAGAATTTGATGAATCAAGGGACATAATTGAGAGTTTGGTTGATGAATATAAGGCCTGTGAGTCTCCAGATTATATCAAATGGGGAATGGAGGTAGGTTCTCTGCAACCGTCTTACCATTTTAAGCACATCTTGCGAACTGCTAATTATTTACCCTCTGGTTTAGGATCCAAACAACATGCTAACGGGAGAAGGCAATGCTGCAGGGTCATTGGATCCAAAATCAGTAGCGTGAAAAACCATGTAAGCTATAATTTAGGCTTTAAGTTTCTGGATTTGGTTTTACTTTCCTTCTCTAGAAAGATAAATCAGACATCCACTTTTTATAAATTTAAGTTCACATTTTTTGACATGAGAATATCTCTTACTTTATTCTTTTTCTCCTTGTGACATGTGGTTTTACCGTTAGCACTTATTTGTTATATTATTTAAAATCCTTGAATTTTTTTAATTGCAATGTTCTTTTTTGCATTAAAGTTTCTGTTATTCATCCTTCGAATCTCTGTTTTTATTATTTTACGTTAAAATGTTTTTTTCTTCTTACAAATTAAATACTTATATTTTCAACTCTAAAGAAAAAATATTTCTTTCCTCTAAATATTTTTATTTGTATATTTAGATTATTATGCATATTTCTCTTGTAATTTTAAATATATCTATTTGTACTTTAAAAAAATCACATATCAATGTTTCGCTCGTTGACAGGAAAATGAAGGTTGAAATTGAATGTTAAACCTGGATAAGTTTAAATGTCTGCCTTCTAGGTTCAATCAGCCAAGAGTAATCTTTTGGTCTGTTTTTCTTCCTGCAGTGTCTTTTACCCTGTGAACTGTGAATGCTTGGTACAGAAATGTTCTGGGTCTATTTTCCATAAAAATAAAATTTTCTTTTCCGTGTTATTTTCTCCAATCTACCTGGCCCCATCACATCTTTTCTCTCCCTGTCTGGCGTGCTTTCTGGAACATCCAAATATTATCATTATAATTGTGTTTGCATATTAAATTTTGCATAATTTTATTATGCACTCTAATTAAAGATATTACTAGTATGTTAAGCAATATATTAGATGTTCATATAAAAGTATGGGATGATGTTAAAGGATTCTAGTTCATCTGATTGAGCAGGGTGTCGTAAATCTCTTTATACCTATTCAATTCATAACCTGGGATGATGTTCAAGTACTTCAAATTATATAAATATTTTTGCATTTGATGTACTTTATGAGATATTTTTCGCACCCATTGAAAAATCCATGTCCTAGTCATTTAATGTAATACTTTGTATTGTCCTATTACTCCAACTTCTCATCTTTTTGGAGTTTCGACTTAGAAAATTGGAATTTTACAGTGAACAATTTCTAAATATATCGATTTTAAATTTGAATATCTGATCCCCTGACAATGAAACCTTATGCTGTCTGTGCACAAGAAAGTGTCACATCACAGTAACTAATTTTCACTTGAAGTCCAATATTTTGAAAATTTCTTAAATAGGAAAAACCACATCTTTTGGGAATCTTTTGAATACTTGATAGAAAAGTGACGAGCCTGAACCAAATCATTGCAGGTACCAGAAGTGAAGCGTAAAAAAAGGAAAGGATTTTTGTGTAAGATCAACAAGGTTTATAATGAAGTTTTCTACCATTTTAGGGATATGAGCTGGTTTGCAGTGTGATTATTTTGGTTTGTATCTGTTTGCTAATCATTTGTGTCCAAGGGAGATTGAGTACAGAATCTCTCTGTATTGGTTAATTTTTAGCAATGTAAATGGTTTGTTGGATGAACGTTTAAATGTTGAGAATTAAGGAACCCAGTTTCATCAACTGGATCTGGCGTGTTTGTTTGGTAATCTTGCTGTTACTTTAACAAGAATCTTGATATATTTCAAATAATGTGGCCATAGATTTACACCATTCACGTGGTGCAGAGATTCATCTCTTATACGGTCCCCTTTGAATTGCTTTGGATTCTTCAATTATCGACACAGTGACCTGTGACCTTTGTCTACTAATAAATTAGAGAAAGTGACTTATTGAAAAAAAATATAAAAAACAACAAATGTATGCATACTCTCTAAGACAACAAAACTGCATTTGGTTACAGATCAAACAAATATTGTAGAACGAAAAATCGGTTTGCCAACTAAGAAAAAAACGTTTTAACATTTAAATAATCTTAATTTTTTGTGAACAGAACAAAACTCTCATTGCACTTGTTAAGATAGCTGACGTGATCAACGGGAAAATGTCTTGCTCTTGGCCTACATAAATCCTTAACTTTTTCTAGGTGTCAAAGTTAGGCTGGGTACACTTGACCTTGAAATGAGTTTTTTTATTTATTTTTTTATTTTATAATGTAAGATTTGACAATCCAAATAATCATAGTTATTTTTTAACCAAAAACATTTTTTTAACATTATTTATTTAAAATTATTTCTTGTGAAATAATTTTATTAAAACCTAAAATAAATTGACCCATTGAGAATGCTGTTATTCTAGTTGCCGTTTGAATTGTTGTGGTGGTCATTTTTATGTAATTTGAACACAAAGGATGTTATTTTTGTGCATGGGTGGTCAAAGTATAAATCTTTTTACAAACTTACCTTTGTGGCTTGAGAATGACAACACAAAATGTTCTTATTAAACATCCTGAATAATAATTTCACAGGTCCCAACCCCTTTTTTTCCTCTAAACTTCTCCTTGGAACAAAAAAAATCTTAATTTTGAGAAGTACATTCTTATATCTATAACGAATTCTTGTCTTTTGTATTAAAGAGATGTTTAGGTAGAAAATGTTGGATTGAATGGGAGAAGAAATTAGTTAATGCATCGGAGAAAAAAATAAATAAATGTGGTGTGAGGCCATAATATTATGATTCATGAACACATGGGATGTTCTGTTTTCATGTTGTGTTCACCTTTAGACACAGATTTAGTTCATCTTCAAACATAATCTCCATTTTTTTCTCAAACCACACTAACTAATCTAATAACCCTTCCAAACATAATCTCTTTAAACCTTTGGTCCTCCAAACTTTCCATTCAAAATATCAATCAATTCGTGGTCCATGGTATCATAAAACTGAAGCTTTTGATTCCTCTTTCTTTCCACCACATATAGTCCATAACAAGTCAAATTTTTAAGAGCTTTCTATTTCACTAGTTTTTATTTTTTAAAAGCCTAAACTATAAACTCACATCACCGTTCATGGTCCTCGAAATCTTCGTCTGATACCTAAATGAATTTTGTTTTATTCAAACTAGATATAACACTACACATGATTATCTCACCAAAGTTCTGATAAATTTGGAATTGAAGTTCCACATTTTATTTGTTTATACAACTCAAACATAAGAACTGTAATACAGTAATCCAAACCTTCGAAGTTCATAGAAAAATAAATATGTACTATTGTGATAAATGACCTGTTTATTATATGGATATTATCCTTACTGTGTGTTTGCGTTTCTAAAATTGAAACATCAATAATATTATATTTTATTTAAAAGAAATTAAGTATAAATATAAGACAAAAGTATCATACATGTTAAATATAGAAATGAAGATCTCCATGGATTTTTATTTTAAAAATAAAAGTAGGATATACATCCCTTCATTTTATCCAGTCAAAGTTGTGAAAAACATTGTTAAAAAAAATATAAAAAAAAAAAGAAAACCCAACTAACATTAACTATTCAAGTAGTTGACTGTTATTTATTTAATTCCTAGTCAAAACAGTATTGATTGAGATAATAATTATATAGAAAAAATGTTTCCGATATCAGCTTTCTAAAATTCAAATGGGTAGACAAAGGAATCCAAGAAATTAAAAAGTATATTCCACTTTGTTTTGGCAAACATAGTTATAGAAGATTAAGTCTAAGACACATGCATGTGGCAACAAAATATAAGAACAAAAAAAAAAACAGAATAAAAAACTGGCACATGGCCTTCTTTGATCCATTTCAAAATAACACAAGAAAAGATGTGTCATAACAGTTGGTGGGTGGTCCCATTACAACATCGAAAGAGAAGGAAGAGAGACACTCAAATCTCTACAAAGATGCCATCATTTTTCATATCTCCTCACTCACTAACTGCTATTCTTTCATATAAAAGTGCTTCCATTTCAGTTTATATTCAACACTTGTTAACCTCTTTCTGCTTTTGATTTTGTGTTATAGAAACACACACCCAAGTGAGAGTTTCAAACAAAAATGGCATTTTTCAGAGCAGCTTCTGAAGTTTTGGCGATCTACACTTTTATCTTTGCCATTTTTTCACCTCCTGTTCTTCAAGCACAGACCCTTTCTCTTGCTCCTGCTCCTGCTCCTTCCAGTGATGGTAAAAACCATTGAAACCTTTTTCCTCCTTCTCCATCTGAAAGAATCAGCAATGCAGTGCTACATTGAATATTGAAACTTTTACATGTCTTTAAGAAACACGTTTTAGTTCTAGGTTGAATTTGATCTCTCAGATGTGGAAGTAGATGTTGGAATTGAGGAGATCTAGATCCGAACATGGTCCCTGAATTATCTTACATGTACTTGTTCACCATAGTTTTTTCAGTTGTCATAATGAAATTATTAATGTCAACAATACAGTGAGACATTTGAGTTCGAATTTAGTTTGCATGACATGACATGACATGACATGAAAGTTGGTGAATATGGTGTTTGTTTTTAGCTGATGTTTCTGGGTTTTTGATGTTCAGGTACTTCGATAGACCAAGGAATTGCATATATACTGATGCTTGTGGCGTTGGTGCTGACGTACCTCATCCACCCCTTTGATGCGTTTTCTCATCAGTTATGAATGAATTATATATCTGTAACTGTTTATCGTAGGAATTGAATTGAACATAGTAGGAGCTTGCAGAGGTTGAATGTATTACCATGGATAAGGATGTTTGTTCTAGTGAGTGTTTTTTTTTTCTCTTCTAATGTCCCTATTTTACATTCTGTTACCTCTTTGGTTGTTTCTGGTTAATGTTGGATGATTGTTAATGGAGGAAATAGTGTGTTTTGTCAGACCATCATTATCATTTTTTTATTATTATAATTAACAAATCAACATTATATTTAAACATAGTTTAAATGAGGTTTAAATGAGAGCTTCTTTTGCTTGGATAATATTACTTCCCACAATCAGAAAGTACAATAGAAATAAAATAAATAAATATTATGTAAAAAAAATTAGAAATTTATTATTTTTAGGTCTTGGGTTAATTGGGTTAAAAGTGACGTTAATTCTTAGGTAAATTGAGGTAAAGTCACATTCAACATCTAAAAAAAAACCATCATGGTGCTTCCTGCTTCCAACAAGTTTCATTTTATCTGTCAAACCTCATTTGAACAGCTTGACTTTGGAGTTTTTGTTGTATGTTCTTCCCTCTAACAATAATCATATTCTTCTATGAATTTGGAGTTATAGAATTTGAATTTTAAATAAATAAAATAAAAAATAGCATTTATCCTTTGGTTACATATTCTTTTATTATTTATTTATTTAAAATTTATCTTATTAAAACTCTGTCTTCATACATAAAAAATGTTAATATATTATTCTTAAACATTTTTTTTAATTATTCTTAAATTATTAAAGAAGTTGCATAAGAACAAAAGAGAACACTCATGTGGTAGTATATAAGAAGATAAAAGAATGTGTTCCGATATAACCTGAAAAAAAGACATATAAGGCATAATATCTTGAAATTCACTTTGATAAAATACCTTTTTTTATTGGGTATGGCTGCAAATATTCTTCAAATCCTCCTCCAATTAATTAGTCGTATACATTTTCTAGTTAATGGAGGATATAATTTTAACTTCGCACTATTTCATAGTTTTGATTTGAACTTTTTTGTGGATCCGAACAATGAACTACACATTATGCTTTTCAAATAATTTCACGTGAAAAGTCTAACATACGTGGGTTGGGGGTGATGGACAAAAACATAGTTGGTGAAAAATATTATTCACAAAATGCATGGATTTGCTTTGAAACAAATTAGTCACGTCACATGAAAAAACAATCACCCATGTATTGAAAATTCTAAACTAAAACACAATGTTGGGCTCATATTGAATTGAATACATAATTTTAAGTTTAAGCAACTTTGTTTCTAGGATTCAAAAATTTATATTGAATTCTACTATTAATCTGACAAAAGATTAAAGTAGAAATAAGGTACGGGTAAATATGATGATAAGAAAACATTTAACTTTTTGTGATGATCAAACTTAAGTTCAATATATATTTTAAGGAACCAAAAACAAGCATTATTCATGTTTTTAGAATAAATATGTTCAAACAAACATTTTGCTTCACAATTAATTAGAACTAAAACTAGTTTTACAAAATCAATTTTACACATGCTCACCCAAACACTAAAAAGCGCCATCCTTTCCATTGCCAATTATGTAAATTACATCTTTATTCTTCTTTTTTTCTTCATAATTACATGTTGATTCGTTCCATTGATATAATAAGATTTTAAAATCTCTCGATGGATTTACATTTGCGTATGTGTAAGACTGACGACTTCTATACCACGCGATAACTTTCTATGGTCAGAAATTTTGGTTCAATATCTGAGATAAAATTTTAATATAAATATTTTACAAAATTCTATAAAATTCATAATACCCAGTCCTTTTATTTGTGATAGTTCAAATCATTCTGACGTAATCTACAATCAAGAATCTAACGAATCTGGTAAACTTGAAAACTTAACAATATTACAAAATGTAATTCTTGGATAGTTTGTATTTTGAAAAGAATTCATTTCTGCTAGTGACATTAGAAACATCACTACTGTTAAATTATAAGAAACAAGTTTTGTTGAATGGTTGATTTTTCCCAATTTGTATAACTAATGTTGGGGAAATTATTTGTGTTATGACCATGCATAAAACAAAAGATCCAAGAAACTCACAGAGTAGGAAAGGATATATGACTAAAAATAAAAGGACATGTAGATACATTATGTAGTTGCAATACCCAACATTTTAGTACAGCTGAATCACTTTAAATGGGATTCATTCGTCCTAGTTTGTTTCTTAGTTTATACTGTGACATGACATTGAGAATCAATTCCAGAACTGAAGAAAAAAACAGAGACATACAATTCATAGTTTTGACTGGAAACTTAGCCTTCTGACTCGATCAAAACAACCAACGAAAAATGTTTTTTTAAATAATCCGACATGAGTATTTTTCCCTATAAAAGTGCCCTAGTTTACAAAAATAATTGTCTAAGAAATTGAAATACCGAAAGAATCTTTGCCCATAAAAGTTAATGAATTGGGCTTGTGATAATTCATCAAATACAACAAATCGTGTGAATTTCAATTGAATAAAACAAGACCTATTTTGTATGTGCAAGTTAATCAACTTGCTGATGAAACTGACTATCAATTTGTACCATCCGTACAAAGGCATTTATTAACTTTTCTTCTGTGTTGCAAATGAGATCAAAATTATACGCCAAACGTATACAAGGGGGACTACAATTATACCGGTCTGTTCTGTTGCCTCTTGAGCTGAGTTCTTGAAACATCAGGATCATGATTCATTGGGCATGAGATTGCTGTCTTGGATGTAATTAACTACTAAACTAACTTGAAAATTGGAGTTAGAAGCCTACACCAAAGAAATATTTTCTATGATGAAGTGGGACGTGTATGCTGTAAGCCATACTTGACAACTTCGTAAAAGGAGATAACTATGCCAACCGATGGACCAGCACGTAATACGCGAGGACCAACACCTGTAAATAGTCCTCTTAATCCTCCATCCCTGTCCCAAGAAAGTGTTAGTCCCAAGGTCAGTTAACAAGCCTAAGTCCAAAATTTACCTCTAAAGTAATGTTCAGTCGTACCAATAACAAGTTTAGGAAGATGCATATACCTCCAAATCTCAATTAATGTTGTTCTTGTTGTCATCTTTAACGCTCTTTCATGATTCTTCTGAAAAAATGCAAATAAGACCATTCTTTAGAAAGAAAACAAAAAAAAAATTAATCATCAAACTATGTATTTTATGAGTGCAAAATAATTCAATGTGTACATTATTCCCCGTTGAAATTTAAATATGGCGATGAGTGGATGGGGGAGAATCACACCAAAACATTGGGAAAATATCCCTGTAAAGAAAATGGTCGATTCTACATTAGGAAACTATCCCTGTAAATAAATTGCCTACTAGCCGTTCATTAAAGATTAGAGTTGCTCGAAAACCATATCAATGGGCAATTATACGACTTTTAAAGTTAATCTTACATATGACCAGAGCTTACTTTAATTTAACAATGGCTAAATATTCTAAATCAGTTGAAATTGCTTAGAATTTTTCATTAAATTTGAAGCCCGACGTCATATGTTCACAAATAATGACAAACAAGAACAGGTGAAAATATGCACATACAGCACATCCAACCCCTTGCAGGGCACTCTAGAAAGAATCAAAAGTCAGTAAAGTTGTAATAAACTTTATAATCTATTTGATATCAAATTCTGATTGATTTCTGAGGCTTGGCTTAGAGGTTTAAAAGCCAAAACAGAATAGCAACACAGGCTGTTTGACTCAGGACAGGAGCTAGCTGGTATTTTCTAAATCATAAATGTCACCTTCAACGAGAACCTAGGTTGATTACTTTTCCTGAAGATGCAAGGTCTAAATTTCTGCCTTTTCTTGGCAGTGGTAGGGTTATTAATGGAATAGAAATTTTATACAAAGTCGGGGCTTTGAGAAATAACCTCTATCTGTCGTCGAGTTTTTGCCACATCTAGTGGACATGTGACAGCAGATGCCAATGTTCCTGCAACAAAACCAGCAGAAAAATTTGCTCCAAGGACAGTGGCTGCACTTTCTTTATCCCCCACTAGGCCCAGAATGTTTTTCCTAATCTGCAAAATAAGTTCCAAAGTTAAGACATAATACCCTAATCAAAAACTAAAAATGAACTCCTCATTATATGTAACAAAATCTCACTGGCTCAAGGGTTGACCAACAAATAGCAGAGAATGGAACATCCCGAGAAAGTTGCGCTCCAAGGCCAGTCCACCAGAAACGGTACCTGTGAACTGTTCAGAAAATGTAATAAGAATAACAAATAGAGTCAACCAAAAGAACACAGACGTCATGCAGTCCAACAGAAACTGCAAACTTGGTCATTTATACGAGAAAGGTTTATGAAGAAAAGTACGCCTAATCAGTTATCACGTACAAACTCATAAATTAAATGGAGAAAGATTAATCAAAAAGATGCCAAGAGTACACTAACAGCTTTGAAAAATACTTGTGCCCTTGTCAGGGTGAACGACTCCAAGCAATGTCTTCCACACCCCCGGAGGCTTGCCACTTTGGGTTATTCTAAATGCCTAAAGAATGAAAGAAAACACGTTAGAATAGAAATTCAACATACTCCCAACTTTAGCATTTAAAAATATTACCTGCATGCGAGTCCTTGCTAGTTCTACAGGATAACAAGAAATGCAAGCAAATGAGCGAGCAACTGATCCAGCAAGTAACGGAACATAAGGTGTTAAATTTGGAGCATTCTTTGTTGTAAACTCCTCCATCATGTTGCGTAAAATATCGTAACAAGGCATGTAGATTCCAACCTATATGACAGCAGAATAACACAAGACCATTAACATATATGATATAAGGAGCCTATAAAGTAAACCATAAATCATGGAACAGAAAATTCTAAACAAAAAAGATATCTTACAGTTGGTACAGCCAATGCTAAACTTGCACTTGTGCCTCTCCACAATCTCGTAAAGCCCTCCTGCAAAAGTTAATCCTGTGAACCCTCTATTCGATGCAGACTTGAACAATTACTGCATTTGTGAAAACATGACTTAACGTGCAACCCCTTTACAAACTATTTCATCATAATATTATCAGAAACTTCATGCAAGTTTGATAAATCTATTTCACCAAGTTAACTCTATTAGGGTTAGAGTTCCTTATAAACAGACTCGCTACATCTCAGACTTAAATCAAACATAAGTTATCAGTTATATTTGAATCTAAACAGGGGCATACCACCCAAATCCTCCTACTTAACCATACAATCCTAGAAACATAATTTCATTCTAATCAACTTCGAATGATACAGAGAATTTAACAACCTGTTTTTTTTTTTTCACAAACTAAGGTCTAAGAGGATTATATGCCTAAACTATCAACCAAATTTCCGTATTTTGTGCCTTGTCAAAACCATAACTAGTTAACTACCTTGACACAGAAACATACTTCTAACTCTATCCCCAAATGTTATGTATATCAGTGGTAGTTAGTTACTGTCACAATCCTGTAATGCACAAAATTAGCATTGTCTCCTTCTTTCTCCCTTTAATGAGCAGCACTAAAAAACTCTAACGAAACATCATTACGCGTAATCAAGTTTGAGTGACAACCGACAAGATCACCTACACATGTCTTTATGGACGACGCAGTATAAATTTCTGATGTTCCATTATTAAAAAATAATTCAGTATACAGAACTAGTCACTATGTTAACTAATAACTATCTTAACAATGAAAAAATGATAGTCACTATGTTAACTAATAACTATGAGAAAATGAAGGTTCCTTTGACAAGAGTAGAGTGAAATTTTGCAACCCAACACAATTTAAAACAGCACATAAATGCACTTACATGTCGTATAACTTTGTAAAAGACGTCTAATGTCCCTTTATAGGTGTAACACCCAGAAGTACATGGCCGAGATGGCTGGGAACCAGAAACAGGACACATAACATCTTGTAGCCTCTGAAAATAAACAAAAGTTAAAACTGAACAAAACTCAATTCAGATAAAGAAAAGAAACTTTGGAGAATAGTTACCGTGTTCGTTTGGAAAGGGGTCATTCGGCAATCACCTTGGTAGGGAACACCCGCAGCCTGTGCTTGGAGTCTTGTCTGAAAGCAGAGTGGTATGTCACCATGACACTTCGTTCATACAATTATATTGGAACTGCTTTTACTAACAAAAACCAAAAAAGTGATGGATACCTTGGCAACATCAAGGGGATTAACAAGAATGGCGGACAGGAAGGCGGCACCAGCGGCGGAGAAAGCTCGTTCTTCGATTCTCAGTTGTGTGTCGGAATCGGTATCGATATGTGGTCGTGACATTGGAGAAATTATTTTGGGAATCAACATCAGACACGGCGTAACGATGAATTAGGTTTTTGGTTTCTTCTTGCAGAGAGAAAGAGGGATTCGTGGCGTCAATTTGAGGGCGCCGAACAATACACCAATACACATGCGTGTGAGGCAGCTGTGTGTGGTTTGGACTTGTAGACTCTAAACTAAACCTGTTTTCGGACACGAAAATTCTAGAAACCAAACAAATTCTTTTTTCTTCTATTGTTTTCTTTATAATATTATTCAATTATATTTTGCTGTACGATAAATATGTCCGAACGATTTTATTCCGGAGAGATAAGATAGAAAAATACTCGGATGATATATAAACAGTACTCCTGTATTTTTGTTATGTAAATATTACTGTAAGAAAGAATTTTAAATTTACTAAGGGTAGTCAAATATTTACAGTCAAATAAATATGAATAATATATTTATATTTTATAATAATAAAATGATTCTACACTATCTTTTAATGAAAAATATTCTATATTTTTGAGTTTGTTTAATTTTACGATAACAAATTTAAAAGATTACATAAATAGCTATTTTTAATATTCTATCAGTGAAAAAAAAAATTGTACTGATAATACATATTCACTGAGTTAATTATTTCTTTACACTATAACCTCATGCTAATTGTGATGTATTAACATAAAATAGTTATAGGCACAAATCGTTTTCAATTCAATTATATGATTCTGCGAAAATCTAGATTAAAATTCGATTTGTCGGTTTATTTAATTTTACACTTATTTTAATATATATATATATATATATATATATATATATATATATAAAACATTGTATTTTTAAGAAATGTAATATATTAATTAATATTTTTAATTAAATAAATTAAATTTATTTTTATATATTAAA
>Ga0214544_1001833_pt1 | contig 44742 bp, 35 predicted proteins | sample CNSS3metaG_FD_160074 | JGI IMG/M metagenome (GOLD analysis project Ga0214544, IMG submission 160074) | Root nodule microbial communities from cowpea collected in UCLA plant growth center, Los Angeles, California, USA - CNSS3 | ecosystem: Host-associated > Plants > Roots > Nodule | place: USA...
AGTGATTTTTGTGAGCTAACACACAGGCGCGAGAGATGGAGAAGAGATAAAGAAGTGAAACAGTGCACAGAGAACTCACCAATAGTGAAGAGATAGGAAAGAGATATAGTGAGAAAAGATAGAAAAATAGTAATATCGAATGAAGAACCGCCAAAAACAGATGAGGAGCAACTGAAAAAAATAGGGAACAAAACTTTAGATAAGAACAAGAGGGAAAGGAAAAAAAATGTATTATAATTGTGGAGGTTATAAATCTCTGCAAGAAAGAACTAAAACCTCCATTATTTTCTGCGCTCCAGACAATTTACGAATTATGATAATTTGTAGAGGATTTTTCTGACCTCCATAAAATAACCTCCACTGAATATTAATTTTTTTGTAGTGATATATGTATCTTGTTTCATAAGTGTCACTTAGAGACTTGCCCATGTCTCACAATAGCAGCCCCTACAATAATTTGTGACTCACACCCCTACAATAATTCTCATTAGGTTTATTAAGAGGTATTTAAAAACACACATAATAATACATATACCTAAGCCTTATTATTGCCACAATTAATAGTCAACAACTTCAATATTACCCTTTAAACTTCATTCCATGGGATCGCCATTCATGTAAAGATAGGTGTCCACTGTTGCAACTAATTTATGGGCTTTAATCTCATTTCCTTTGACGACTCAAGTACTTGTTGACGCCTCAACCCTTTGGTAAACAAATCCATGATATTTCTTTCTAACCTGACAAAGTAAAAAGAAATAATACCATGAGTAATTAAGATTCTAATATATTTATGTCTCACTCTCATGCATTTTTTTTCGTTAAAACTTTTGCTAGAAATTTTAGATATGATAATTTGATTGTCACAATGCATTGAAATATGAGGTATAGGCTTATTTAATATATGGTAAATTATATACAACTTTTAAGAAATTTTGCCTCAACAGTAGCAATATCTAAAGCATTAATCTATGCTTCCATGGTAGATCATGAAATAATATATTGTTTAGCATATTTCCATGATATCGCGCCTTCACCCAAAGTAACAACATAACCAGTTGTTGACTTTGTGTCATCAGAATCAAAAATCCAATTTGCATCATTATAACCTTCAATAAAAGCAGTAAATTTTGTATGGTGAATTCCATAATTAATGGTTCCTTTGAAATATTTTAACACCCTTTCTAATGCAGTCTAGTGAGAATGATCAAGATTATGTATATATTTTCCTAATCTACCAATTGCATAAGCAATATCAGGTCTAGAGAAAATTTTCAAATGTAATAAGGAACCAATAATTTGAGAATATTTATGAGAAGAAATGCCTTCACCTATTTTTTTTCTTTTGTTTAGTAGATGGGTCATAAGGCATTAAAACCGGTTTCACATCAAAATAATTGAATTTCTTCAACAGTTTCTCTACATAATGAGATTGCATTAAAATAATGTTACCATCTTTCTTTAAAGTCTTGATACCCAAAATAGCACATACAGGATCAAAGTCTTTCATATCAAAATTACTAGACAACAAATGTTTCACATCCTCTATAATTTATATATTGCTACCAAATATTAATATGTCATCTACATATATTCATAAAATAGCATAAACACCATCATCATATTGTTTTACATACACACATTTATCACTATTATTAATATGAAAACCATATGAAAGAATAACTTGATCAAATCTTTCTCTGAATCAATAAAGCCCTCCGGTTGTTTCATATATATATTTCCTCTTCTAAATCGCAATTTAAAAAGGCAGTTTTAACATTCATTTGATGAATTTCTAAATTAAAAATGTAAGTAAGAACAATCAAAATGGTAGTTACTTTTGAAACAGGTGAATATGTATCAAAGAAATTTACACCTTATACTTGTTGGCAACCAATAACAACTAGTCTTGCCTTAAACTTATCTACAAACCCATCAGTCCTTAATTTCTTTTCCTAAAAATTCATTTACATCCAGTACTTTTACAACCAGGAGGAATATCAGTTAAAAACCAAGTTTTATTTTCTTTAAGAGAGTTCATTTCATTACTAATAGCTTCTTTCCAAAAGGAAGCATCAATAGATCTCATTGCTTCACCATAAGTTACATAGTCATTCTCAAGCAAAAAATAATAAAAATCAAGACCAAAATCTTTAGCCTTTCTTTTTCTTTTACTCCTCCTATGTTCATTTAGAATAATTTTATTAGCATTTTCACTTGAAGGAAAAATAGAACTAGAACCATCACAAATAACATAACCACCAGAAGGCAAACCAAAATTAGAGGTATTATAAATAGTTTTAGTCAATTTTTTCTTTTAAAGGAGAAAGATTTTCAAAGAAAATCGCATCTCTAGATTAGTATTATTAGAGAATCTATAAGTAGCGTTATGCAAAGAGTAACCAATAAAAACAAAATCAACTATTTTAATTCCTATTTTTCTTTACTTATTAACTATCACAAAAATGGCTTTTGACATCGACTCTTTTTGACTTTTGACGTCGATGTTAAAACACGAAATTCAAGAACGTCTGTCACCATAACGTTTGATGTCCCTTTTCTCCGGCGCACTTGAGAATGCTAACAATGAGGTGCTTCTGCAGTTTTAGTGAAACCATTTTTGTTGCAAATGTTGGTGATGCCAACCTTATCACGAACGGAGAAGAGGAAGCACCTTAAATCTCTAGTTTGTGGATATTATATTTGTTAGGTTGGGTTTGTAACCATATTAATTACTAAAGAAATCCATGAAAGAAAGAGGAAGAGAAAAAAATCGCAAGATGCAAGAAGCAAAAACCACAAAAAAAGGGAAACAGAGAAACGATAGAATGAGGAGAACAAACTTTTGTATATTGAAAAAGGGAACAACTTCTCTCTTTTGTACAAATGGAAAGTGCAATATATAGAAAAAGGAAAAGCTCAAGCGACGCAACAACTCAGAGGCAAAGTAACGAACAATTGATATGTGAAGATGGTGGAGCTCATCGTCGTTGTGCTACCGGAAGTGGTGGAGCTTGTCGTCGTTGTCGCCTAGTACGAACGATGCCACTGCAACCCGAAAACATTAAACCATTCAATCAAAACTAAAAAAGCCCAATTGAGCACATCCTCTTATGTGCATTTGAGGTTTCATGACCAGAAACTAACCTTTGTTCGTCCTCCCACTCATCAACGAAGGTTCTAGTTCACCTAAAAACGAAAGCGCAAAGGAACAATATGGTTTGCGCTGCCACTAGGGTTTTTTCTATAATGTTTGACGTCAGTGGAGTGAGAAACCAACGTCATTTGACGATAAGGAAGCGAAAAAATAACGTCCTATGACATTGGGATGGGGAGATCTAACGTGCTTTGATGTCGAGGGGTGGGAAATCCAACATCATTTGACGTTTAACTAGAGGACACAAATGTCAAATTGAAAAAAAATGTCATTTCCATAGGGGCAACATTAATCTTGTCCTTTTAATTACAAAAACGTCACCAATCATTTTTTATGTTGGGACTTTCGTGGACATACGTCAAAACGGTGACGTTATAACCTCATTTTGTGTTAGTGAGTGGTATGTTAACCTTTGCAAGACACCTCCAACTTTAAAATATGTTTAAAAAGGTTATTTTTTTCTTCCATAACTCATAAGGAGTTTTATCACAATCTTTATAAGGAATTATATTGAGAATATATCATACAGAATATAAAGCTTCACCCCACATATTTTTAGGCAAACCAAAACTTGTAAGCATAACATTCACCATATGAAGCAAAGTTCTATTTTTTCTTTCAACTACACCATTAGATTGAGGACTATATGGAGGTGATATTTCATGAATAATATCACAAGTTTCACATAAAGCACTCATTTCTAAAGATATATACTCAACCCCTCTATAAGAACGAATAATCTTATTTTTTTTCTTTCTAATTGATTTTCTATCTCAGATTTATATATTTTGGACTTTTTTAGAAAAATCATGTTTGTGGTTTATTAAATACACATAAAAATATTTTTAGAAATCATCAATAAAAGTAATAAAATATCCTTTCATGCATATATGGAAAGGTTTTCTTGGTTGCTTTGATTGAAGACATATGTCACACTTTTTCTTCAAATCAACAGAAATTAAGAATAAGATTAAGAGACATCATTCTTTTAATAGAATTTAAATTTATATGACCTAGTCTAGTATTCCATATATCACAACTTTCAACATTGGTAATAATCAAAGAAGAACTACTAGATATTTTATTAGAAGAAAAAGACATAAGACTTAATTTAAACAAACCACCACAAATATATCTTTTACCAACAAAAACACTATGTTTGCTAATAGCGACTCCATTGGACTTAAAAACAACTTTGTAACCTTGTTGTACTAACAAAGAAGTACATATGAAATTTTTTTTCTAATTTCAGAAATATGAAAGACTATTTAAAATAAGATAATCTCTAGAAGACAATTATAATTTCACTTGACCCTATCCTATCCCAGAAGATGTGTCATGCTCTCATTTTCCATACTCACCGTATATGTGCTTATTTCCTAATATAGAGAAAATAATTTTTTATCAGTATACACATGACAATTATAGAGTCTATAAACCAATTGTTTAAGTTAAAAACATAATTTAACTCAAGGCTAGTGACATGGTACCTTTCAGATGGGGAATCAGAGGCAACACCCAGAGTAATAGTATTGGCTTCGTGTTTGGAATTAGACATAAGTTGACATGATTTTCTTATTGAAGATTTTTCTTCTTTGATGCCCATTGTAGTCTTCTGGAACCACACCAGTAACTTTAAATTTAGAAATGTTAGCGAACCAAGGTCTTTCCTTTCTCATCCATAGTTTTTCATCAGGAAAAAGATCATCTATCTCCATCTCCTTACTTGTGATTTTCTCATTATCTAATCTTGATAGGTCATCTACTATAGAGAAAATTTTTTTTATCAGCACACACATGACCATTATAGCCATAGAGTCTATAAACCAATCGTTTAAGTTAAAAACATAATTTAACTCAAGCCTATTGACATGGTACCTTTCAGATGGGGAATTAGAGGCAACACCCAGAGTAATATTGGATTCGTGTTTGGAATTAGACATAATTTGGCATGATTTTCTCATTGAAGATTTTTCTTCTTTGATGCCCATTGTAGTCTTCTAGAACCACACCAGCAACTTTAAATTTAGCAATGTTAGCGAACCAAGGTCTTTCCTTTATCATGAATAGTTTTTCATAAGGAAAAAGATCATCTATCTCCATCTCCTTGCTTGTGATTTTCTCATTATCTAATCTTGATAGGTCAATCTACTATGACATTTTCAGTCTCCTTTTTATCATTAATTGTCAAATCAAACTCTTAAAGGAGTAGCATCCACCTTATTAGTCTTAGTTTTGAATATGCTTTGGTGAGTAAATATTTGATGGTTGCATGATTCGTTGAATACTGTGATAGATGTGCCTATCAAATATGCTTTGAATTTCTATAAACCACAGACTATAGCTAACAACTCTTTTTTTTTATGGTTGCATAGTTGATTTGAGCTTCATTTAAGACTTTGCTATTGTAGTGTTTAACATGGATTTTTTCTTCATTTATTTGTTCTAATATTGCTCCTATTGTGTGGTCACTTGCATCGCATATTAACTAAAAATTATGAGACTTTGTAGCGTAGTGTATAACATGGAATTTTTTTTTTCATTTCTTTATCCTAACAATGCTCTATTGCGTGGTCACTTGCATCGCATATTAACTCAAAATTATGAGTCCAGTTAGGAGCAGTGATAACTGGTGCAAAAAAAATGAATTTTGCTTCCTTAACCAACAAGTTGCTCAAAGGTTTTGCAATCTTGGAGAAATCTTTTATAAACCTTCTATAGAAGCCAACATGATCAAGAAAGCTTCTTATTCCTTTAATGTTTGAAGGTGCAGGTAATTTGAAAATAACCTCTACCTTTGTTGGGTCCACTTCTATTCCCTTTTACGATATTTTGTATTTAACTACAATACCTTATTTTACCATGAAGTTGCGCTTCTCCCAATTTAACACCAGATTGGTTTTTCGACATCTTGGCAATATTGCCTCTAGATTTTCTAAGTAACTTTCAAAGGATGACCTAAAAATAGAGAAATATCCATGAAAACTGTAATACTTTTCTCAATCAAATATGAAAAAATGGCCATCATGTATCTTTGGAATGTTGCAGGTGCATTACATAATCCAAAAGCCATCTTCCTGTATGCAAATACTCCAAAAGGACAAGTGAAAGAAGTCTTTTCTTGATCTTTTGGGTCAACTACAATTTGGTCATAACCTAAATATCCATCCAAGAATCAATAATAAGCATGTCCAACTAATCTTTCAAGCATTTGATCCATGAAGGGTAGTGGAAAGTTGTATTTTCTCGTGGCTTGATTGAGTTTCTTTTAATCAATGCACATTCTCCAACCAATTATTGTTCTAGAAGGAATTACCTCATTTTTTTCATTCCTTATGACAATTATTCCTCCTTTTTTAGGAACCACCTACACTAGACTTATCCATGAATTATCAGATATAGGGTATATCATTCCTTCTTCTAGTAACTTGACCACCCCTTTTCTTACTACCTCTTTCTTAGCAGGGTTGAGTCTTCGTTGAGGTTGAGCAACTGGTTTATATGTTCTTCCATCAAGATCTTGTGCATGTAGTAGGATGGGCTTACTTCTTTTAGATTAGAGAGTGTCCATCTTATAGCTTGTTTGTTCCTTTGTAGAACTTCTATTAACTTTTCTTCTTCTTTCAATAATTTATTGTTTATAATGACAGGTTTTCCATCTTTGAGGAAGAAAATACTTCAAGTGGGGTGGTAATTGCTTCAATTCTAGTTGAGACACCTTTTTTTTTTTTGTCGAGTTAAGCTCAAACTTTGAGGCTAAGCCAGAACTGAGTTCTTTGTTTCTATTCAACTTTGTAAGGCAATATGCTACAACTGCTTCTTCATTAAAATAATTTGTTAGGTTCATTATGGCTATCCCCAAAGGTTCTATTGTAGAAAAACTCTTTTTTGCTTCTAAACATACTTCTTCCAAAGTGTTAATCTTGAAGCATTCTTTTGTTTCAGCAGGGTATTTCAATGCATCAAAAACATTGAAGTTAACTTCTTCATCTTCCACTATCACCTTTAGTTTTCTTTTGTTTAAGTCTATGATTACCCTTACTATTTTCATGAATGGCCTGCCCAAGATTAGAGGTACTTTTGCATCCTCTGCAGTATCCATTACCATAAAATCTACTAGGAAGTAGAATTTGTCCACCTTAATCAAAAGATCTTCCACTACTCCACATGGATGCTTAACAGTTTTGTTTGCTAGTTGTAAGGTGATTCTTGTTGATTGAAGCTTTATGCTTCCAATCTTTTTAAGCATGGATAAGAGCATTAAGTTGATAATTGCCCCTAAATCTATTAAAGCCTTCACTATGGTCAAGTGTCGAATTGCAACAAGTAAAGTAAAAATGTTAAGATCACTAGATTTTTTAGGTAGTGTTCTCTGAATTATTACACTACATCGTGCTTCTAATTCCATTGTCTCTTGTTCAACTATTATTCTTTTCTTTGTCAATAATTTTTTCATGAACTTGCCATATGTAGGAATTTGTTTCATGGCCTTAGTGAAAGAAATATTGATTTGTAGTTTCTTGATCATTTCTAAAAATCTAGTGAATTGTCTCTCACGATCTTTTCTTATTGGAGCATGAGGGTACGGGAGGTTTACAATAGGAGCTTTTTCTGCATCTACCCCCTTTTCTTTTGAATTTAATTATTTTTCTTCCTTACTCTTTTTTGACTCATTATGCTTTACTTCTTTTTTATTTTTCTTTCTCTTTTTCTCCCTCATTTTTCTCCAAGTTATCCCTAATCCCTTTTCCTATAACAGTTCCCTGTCTAGTGGTAATGGATTGGCAATGTTCCTTTGGATTTACCTTTGTATTTGTTGAGAATTGACCGTCCTATTGTTATGATATTTGTTTAGCAAGCTACCTAACTTGTATTTCCAAGTTTTAAATTAAGGCCTTAGTATTTTTTTGGCTAATGGTTGATACTTGAATGAATTGTGCCAAGGCTTCCTCCATTTTGGTCAATTTGTGAGAGTGGGTAGTGGCTTGCTTCTAAGATGATCCTATGTCAGTTCTCCAACCTTGATACTGATGTGGATTGCTCTTCCAACCAACATTCTGGTTATAGTTGTTGTTGAAATTTTTTGATTTTCTCTAGTTGTTCATGTAATTGAGTTTCTCCTCTTGCTATACATCTGAACAATGGTCATTATGATGATTTCCTAAGCAAAAATCACATTTGAGAAGCTGCTGATAAGAAGAAATTGTTGTTGTTCCAATCTGCATTTTCATCATTTATTTTTTTAGATCTTACATTTGTTGTGATATGAGGTTATTTTGGGCCAATATAGCAAATTGTGTATCCAACTCCAGGATGTCTCTTTTTGTTGGTGGACTTTTATCATAGTGAGCTTGGTAGTCACTATCAACTATTGCTTCTATGATTTCCATCGCTTCTTCAACACTTTTTGTCATCATTGAGCCTCCTATAGATGCATCTAGCATCATTGTTGCTTGAGGACGTAATCCATTGCAGAACACGTTGAGTTGAGCTAATTCATCAAAGTCGTGATTTGGATATTTCCTTAACAAAGATTTGAATCTTTCCCAAGCGTCGCACAGTGGTTCATCACTTGTTTGAGAGAATGCGACAATGGATGATTTAACTCCTAAATATTTAGATGGAGGAAAAAAATTGTTCAGAACTTTTCTCTCCACATCTTCCCAACTGGTCAAGCTTTAATTTGGTTGTGATTGTAACCAAGTCTTTGCTTTTCATGTTAGAGAAAATGGAAAAAGTCTAAGATATGTAGCATCCTCATTTTCCTGCGTGATTCCCATGGTACCACATAGCTCATAGAAAGTAGACAAATGGTTGTAAGGATCCTCATCATCTAATTATGCAAATTGGTTAGATGTGATTAAAGATAACACAACTGGTTTCATTTCTATTATTTTTATGGGCCTTACAATACTAGAAAAGTATCTAGGTCCTTGTTGTAATGCATAGTCCCCTGATACTCTTCTAGTGGATTTCCCTCTTCAATGATATTTGAGTGATTTTGAGGAATCACATCTGGACTGGATATATTTTCCTATTGTTGTTGTTGCTGCAATTTTTCAACTTGTTTTTGCTTCATGCTTCTACTATTATTTCTTCTCGCTGATTTTTCAATTTCTAGATTAAAGAGTAAGGTTTGTCCTACTCTATTTCTTGGCATGCAAAGCAAACTTAATCTAATAATGGTTGATCTTTAGACAAATCCTCGACAACGGTGCCAAAAACTTGATAAAGATTTTGTAACAATCAACTCCATTAAGTGGGCTGGTGTCTTGAAATATAATTCAAGTGTCATATCCACAAGGATTTATTAAAGTGTACCAATATTTATACTACAAAAGTATTACTGTTGATTGATGTTAGGTTTCAAGTAAGCAAAACTAATAAGAAGCATAATAAAATTTAGTGACAAGGTTGAATGTTTTTGTCCCTCCCCAATTTATGTTTTTAATTTCTCCTCTTTCACCTAAAGTCTATCAAGAATCATTGTTCTGAAAGTACCTTTTGAGTAGATCTAGATGCATCCCTACAGTCTAGAACCTAGGGAAATTTAGACCCATGGTGATTCCTTTACTCTTGGTAGAATAAATCCCTACTTGGTAGAATCTACTTTTTGGCCCAGCATCCCCTTTAACTACTTAATAAGCACTAGTGCAAGTATGGCAAATTGTTTGGACCACAATTCAAACTAGTTTCCCAACTCAATTTGAACCAATTAAAATAACAACGAGATATAAAACAATTCACAATCTAATAATTCAAGACAACAATAGATGCATCAAAAGATAAATTACAAACAAAAAAGAGGAAGTTCAATTACATCCAACCTTGCACTTTGAGTTTTGACCACTCATGATGGAGAATAAACTCATTACTACACAGAGATTCACTCTATCTTTACTTTGTCTCTCCCTAAACAATATTTCTAAAGAGTTTTACAAAGCGAGGAAACCTATTCTCTCATGAGATGATGTTCTAGCCAGAGGAGAGGGTATTGTTTTATAGGTTGAAATGATCAATGTTCAGCCAAGTTTTCTAGGCTCAACCACATTGGCTTCTTTTATGAGTTTTTCTACTTTTCTACTTAACTATATGATCTTCTTATGGTGTTTTAATGTTGACGCCTTATTTCACTATTTATTCCATGTAATATACCTTATCACTAATTCAAACTCATGTGCAGCTTTACAACATTTGTTAGGCTTAGCCAAAGATTCCTCGTGACAGTTTTATGTTTTCAATTATTGTGGTTGAGCCCCCTTCTATTGCCTTAGCTGAGTGCCTGATTTCTTTCATTTTTCTCCTACAAAATAGTGTTATTTCATTAGTTTCCTTGTTTTTCATTTAACTAAGTAGGATATTCAATGATGTCACTAAAGAAGGGTCTTTTTCCTTAATGAACACAATTTAAGCATTTAATAAGTGTCTAAATTGCTATGGTTTTTTATGTCATGGAGACACTTATCAACATTGTTCCATCTAATCTTTTTTGTACTTTAACAGACACAAAAACCTACTACGTTTGCGAAGGTCATGAATGATGCGATGAAGGTCTGTGACTTGGACCTCTACCTTGTACACTCAATCGTCAACTTCTACTACCGCACTAGTGTTGGGATTTCCAAGGGGGGCTCATTTTTTAGTACGACATCAGTTTATTACTTTTGTTTTTGTAGTAGGATCTGTTCGTTGTTGCGATTCTGAGAAGAATCATAGATTGACTCTACATATTAATAGAGTAGTCCTAAGATGGGTACTCAATTTCAATCTCATAGAGTTTATATCAATTTTAGTACCATTTCACCATGTCAAAACTTCATTGATCCTCCCTTATTTATTAAATATTAATTGAAACTAGAAAAAAAAACATCTATCTTTGTTTATATCCTTATACCACAATACAATTTTACATTATCTATCTATGTAATGACAAACATTATTCAGAAACAAAAATAGTGACTCTTTGTCACATAAATACACGTTAATGTTACTTTTGTGAAGAATTTTCAAATGTTGTTAAGTACAACAATTTTGATAAAGAAGCTACTCTAAACAAATAAATTATATTTTTAATGATTAATTTTTAAGCCTAATTCATGGTAAAATGCTTAGGTTCCTTTCATTCATATTCTATCAAAGGATTAAATATATTTTTATTTCTTAAGTTTTAATGAAAATAAAATTGGTTTTTCTTTAAAATTATGAACAAATTCAATTCTCTAATTTTAAAATGTATGAATGTAGTTCTTTTAACCAAATTTTATTAATTTTATTTAATGTTTCAAACATATTTCATATTTGAGTTTATTTATATGGATCGATAAATCTATATTTTAATGTTGCACATTTTTAAAACATTAAATAAAATTCACTAAAATTTAATTAAAATAATTTAATTCATTCATTATTAGAGAAAAATATATTTAATCCTCTATAAAATTAAAAAAAACATCGAGGACAAACAAAATTGGTGAATTTTGATTTATTTTATAATTATCTGAGAACAAAAACCGTATCATACTTCTTTATTTCTCGGTTTTCCACGGCATTATTTGAACTTTTTAATGGTTAAATTATTAATTTATTACTTAGTTTTAACAATTTATATACAAATTAATAGAGACAATAAAATGTTATTACTACGGTTAAATAGAAAAAAAAATTATCAAAGAAGAGGACGCTTAATTGTTAGGAATTAGGTTAGGAGAGAGAAGTTATTTTAAAGAGGAGAGAAGAGTGAATTTGGAATTGCGAATGGTTAAGAAATTAAGAAAAGAAGGAAGAGAAAGAATGATGTGAAAGAAAAAGTGAGTGATGATGGAAGAAAGGAAGATGAAGGTTCGTTCGGAAAGGGAGAAGACGAAAGTGGTGATTAGGCATTTGCCTCCTTCTCTCACTCAATCCGATCTCTTTCAGCACATCGATTCACACTTCGCTTCACGCTACAATTGGTTCTCTTTCAGACCCGGCAACACCAGGTTCCTTTCAATCCATTCAAACGCAATTTGTTCTTTACCTCATTCATTTTTAACAAAACCCTAGCCATATCTGCAGCCACAAGCGTCTGAGGCATTCCCGAGCGTACATAGACTTCAATTCTCCTCATGATGTTTTCGAGTTCGCTGAGTTCTTCGATGGACATGTTTTTGTTAACGAGAGAGGTAATTTATTTGTGTTTCTTTTCTTTTTTTTTTTTTTTTTTTTTTTTCTTTTCCTTTACACTTCACGTCTTTAACTCACTATGTCACTGCTGTTTTCAATTATCAATGTTGAATCTTCAATCAGGTGCCCAACATAAAGCGATTGTTGAGTACGCCCCTTCCCAGCGTGTTCCAAAGCCAACTACCAAGAAGGACGGACGTGAAGGAACCATCTACAAAGGTTCGTATCCTTGTGATTTTTGTTGTCTAATTGTGTAACATGCCACATCATGTGCTCTTTTTATATTTGTGATTTTCATTTTTTTTTTTATATTTCACAAGGACAGATCCAGACTATTTGGAGTTCCTCAAACTGATTGCAAAGCCACATGAGCATCTTCCCAGTGCAGAGATACAATTGGAAAGAAAAGAAGCTGAACAAGCTGGTTAGATATTATTACTTCACCAACTATACTTTATTTACTTTTATTTAAGTGTGTTCATAAGTAAACAGTAGAAACAGCATCACGACTCATCTGTCTCTGTCATTGCATTGCTGTGTTTTTTCTCCACTTGTTCTATTATAAAATGTGTTTTGGAGGATCTTGGCGCTAGGTTCTAGGGTAAACGTGTCCATTGGGATTTATCTGTGATTCTGAACACAAATTTCAGTACCATTGGTCTCATTCTGTATCTTCCTTTCCAGGGGCTAACAAGGAAACACCTATTGTCACTCCCTTGATGGAATATGTTCGACAAAAACGTGCTGTTGACACTGGTATGCAGGTAATATTCTGGGTACATGAACTACCTCAATATTTGCAGTTTATGATATGTACCTTTTGTTTAAATTATGCCTGTAAACATAATTATAGCTTACAACTTACTCTCCTGCTGGGCTGGGTGAAAGAAATTATTCTGTTACTATATCTTTTTAATTTATTATATCACAAATGAATATAGGTTTAGGTGTTTTTTCTACTTGTGTATATGTTGACATATAATACTCCACTTGTATGTATAACAATCAATGACAGGCTTCATCAGCAGTGGCAAAAGTTAGCAGAAGATCCAGAGCTGCTTTGCCTGGCAAGCCTGGCTCGGGCAATACTAAACGAGGATCTGAAAAGAAAAAGGTAAACCTTTGTATTGAATGCACATGTACTGTTATTGCTGTTGTGGATTCATAATCACGCAAGTTATTTTGAAGCTTTGACTTCATTCTCATAAAAGCTGTATGTTTTCTTTTGATTGAAGAAAGCCAGTATAAACTATTTTATTGGCTTATTCCTTCCTAAGTGGTAATTTTAATCCTCTTAGCTTTTTAATGTTCAATAAATGTATTATTGATCTACTTAGTGGCTGATCAAAAAATTTAAGGGAATTTATTGATGCCTAGAAACCAATCTGTTTGTGAACTGGTTAAGTATGGGTATATGGCCATATAGGTAGTTATCTATTTGCTTTGATAGTACCCGCTCAACCTTTTTATCACCAGTATAAAACTTTAAATAAATTGTCAATGGTGGCCACGGCACCTGCTATCGTCATGGTGATACACATCAGAATGTCCGGTGATTCTGTTCTCAAGTGAAATCCCATCCACTGGAAAGCCTCTGTGACCTCCCTCATGCCACTGCAGGCTTCCCCTCTCTTCAATCTGGATTCTCTGTTACCTTTTTCTTTCACTGATAGGGGCCACATTGTTTCAAAACCTTGGTTTGTTTTGCAATTGTGTTAGTTAGGTTTCAGCTCTATCTTTTGTATTTGTTGGGCCTCAAGTTGTGTCCAACTTGAGTCCAACATTTCTGTGCCATTTTTTTTCTTGGGTGGGTTCTTAGCTTTTTAGTTTGATTTGTTACTTATGTTATGATATAATGCACTAAAGAATATCAATAATAAAAATATAAAAATATATTTAAAGCATAACATATAAAGTGATAAATTAAATAATAATTAACTTAGTAAAGCATAATATATGATATAATAAATTAAAAATTATAGTAATCAAAATATAATAAACTAAATAATGATAGTGATTAAAGCTAAATAAAACAGTATTTAATATAAGGTACATAATAATAAAAGAATTATAAATATTTTAAAAATAAGAAATATATATAGTAAATAAAAATGAATGCAAAAATACTTTTAAACGATGCATACACATACACTCACACATAAGAAGGGACTAAGTTACGCCTAGAGTAACTCATTCTCACCAATCGTTTTCTTTTAATCTAACGTTATAATAAGTGTATGTCTTGGTTCTCACTACTTAACAACTAGCTTTTGACGGAGGGTTTCCCAAGTGCTGGGTGTTTATCATTATGTTCTAACATGTGAAGATAACATTTAAGGACAACTGTTGAATATTTCTTTATCTTGATACATGACCAAGGTGTTTAGTTTTACTCTCTATAGCATTTGAAAATACTATCAAGCTTATCTTTTTGGATACATCTACTTGGGCAGCTACACAATCCTTCAACATACATATAAACTTATTTTCTTCTCAACTTTCTTTTGTCATTGCATTTGAACTTCTTATTTTCTTTTTCTAATGCTAATAATTTTGAAGAATTTTGTTCTTTTATGCCTGACTTTTTCCTTTGCTTGATTTGATATATAGATGTTCTATTTATGCTTGCAAAAAGAACAGTGGACTGTGTTACTTACTGAAAATTGGCTTTGATTATTGTCAGTATGTTCAGAAGGACAATGCCAAGAGTGCTGCTCGCAAAGAGTCAAAAGACAAGTCATCCTTTATTGTGGTTCCCCGACGAGAGGATCTATCAGCTGAATCAAGTATGAAAGGAATTTCTGAAATTGAAGCATGTAATTCATCTTTTCTGACTTTCGATTTTTAGTTATTCTACATCTCCACATCTAATGTTGTTATCAACTTTCACTTCATCTACAGAATTTTGAGCTGTTACAAATCAATGTGTATGCTATATTTAGTTGCATTCATATTTGAGTTAAGATGCCTGACATGCAGTCTGGCATGACCTCAGCTTTTTGTTTCTGAAGTATCTTGCATTGCAATCATTTTTGTTGGCCGCTTATGGTTTAGTTCCTAGATTGTACTCATAAAATGCTGTATGATTGGCATAATGTCTTAATTAATAAGTGTTTATTGTACTCCAATCCTGATTTCCAAGACACAGTCAATGAAACTCAACTCATTGTTTTTCTGTTCAGTGGAACTGAACCTCAATTCAAACACATGCAACTCTTGAGTTTCATTCTTGTTTTTCATTTACATTAACGTAACCACATATCATATTAAAAGCCACTGGACTATCCAATAGGACGGTCAAACCCTTTGTATGGACTGCAATTCTAAATGGAACTAATACCAATGATTTACTTCAAATTCTAACTACTCTAAGTCTAGCTTCTTTGCTCTGGATTGTTGTGTGATGTGTAGATTGAGTTCTGAAACTAGTTCCCATTTGTTTTTACATGGTTCAGTAGTCTACTCTTTCCTTTTTGAATGTTATATCTGGATCCCCTGCAGCTGTACTTTCTCTAAATGATAGTGGACCTGACTTAGGAAAGTGGTGGTTGGAACCATCACTCTTTTGGAGACATGCTTGCTGTTCTTAATTTGCACTTTTAAGATTTAGCCATAGTATAACAGTGCTTAAGTTTCTAATTGAATTTCATATATTTTAGCTTGTAAGTGTTTTAATTTTCTTATTTGTGATTGATGAATTTGCAGTGCATGGCATTGAAGGTTCCATTTCCGGAATTCCACTGTCTTCTGACTCAGGAAAGAAAAAAATCCTTCTTCTGAAAGGGAAACAACGGGAAATTCCCAGTGTAGGTTTTGTTTTACCTCTAAACGTTTCATTTCTTTTCAACTATACCTGCTTTTCCCCCATTTTTCTGCATTTTCTAATCACATTAATATGATAATATCTCTTATTTTCTTTAAATAATTTTCTTCATAATAAACAAGACTAAGTAAAATTATATCTGTCTCCCCTGCGATACGAGGTTTAGTTCGTGTTCAATACAAGTAGACACCAGAAAACTATTTTCTGGTTGGAAGCAATTGAGTGTTACATCTTCCTGAAATTATTTTGAAGCTGTCTAATCAGTCAACTGCCCTGTGAAACCTGGGCTCAAAAGTTAATATGGTCATCATTGTAAATTTGTTATTATGAACATTTTTATGGAATTTTCAGGCCACTGAGGGTACAGTAAAACAGCAAAACGTACAATCTGGAAATTCTCCTATTTCAACTCCTGCAAAACAGAACCAGAGACGGGAAAATAGTGGACGATTGATTAGGAGCATACTTCTAAATAATGATGCTCGTCAAAGTCAGTCTATTACTGGAACACAACATAAAATTCAAATTTTAAGCTCAGAGAATGGGAAGCGGCCACCTCGTCCTTTTGGCTCAAGGTCTGGGTTAAATGATCAACATTCAAATCATGATACTGCACAAGTTAATTCTGAAGGGGATTCTAAGAGGGCTTTGGATGAAAAATTCGTAAAAAGGGATCCACATGGTTTGGGTAGCGGTGAGAAAGCAGAAAAGCGTACTAGAAACAAGGATAGACCTGATCGAGGTGTTTGGACACCTCTTCGTCGTTCAGATGTTCCACATGCGGGTGGTGACTACTCATCATCCTCAATGGCACAACCTACTCTGTCAAATCCTGAATCCACTGAAGGTATGATTATTGACTAGGCTATTGTGAGTTGTTTACAAACAAAATAAATGATGTATTAATTTCGAATATTTAGTATAAACAGTATGATATCACTGCTTCACAAATAAATCTGAGTTTGGTGGTGTTTTTCTTACCTGAACAGGAGAAGTAAAAGAAAATGTTACTTCTGGGAACAGGGGCAATGAGTTCTCTGCTTCTGCAGGTGGACGAGGCAATCCTTCTATTGAGAATGGTTGGAGTCTCTTTACTAACTGTTGTTTATAAATTAAAGACTGATAATAGAGTTTATTTGTCTTATTTTAGTTTAAATTTGTTTCAACCATACTTTTGAACCCTCTAGGTTCACAAAGAAATTTTGCTCGTCGTGGAGCTTCCTATGTAGTGAAGGATGATGGTGCAGTCAGTATAAGTGAAGGGAAACCTTCAAAGAAAAGTGTTGGACACAGTGCTCATGAGGTATACATGTGATATGCTGATATATTTTGGATTATTAATTTTGTTGATTCGTTGTGTGTAAGGTACTTCTTATGTCTGCAGAAGCAAGTCTGGGTTCAGAAATCTTCTTCAGGGTCTTAAAATATGTGGTAAGCCTGATTTGCATTTGTCGTATGTTTCCTCTTGTACCTGAGATTATTGTATTGGGGGGACTAGCATCTCATTCTGATATTATGATTTATCACTTTGAAAATCTTTACTGAAATTGGTCTTGGCTACTTGTAACTGTTATGTGATTGTTTTTTACTACTTTTGTTTTATAAATAGGTTAGAAATGTAGGTCCACGACTGCTTACATTGCTCCCTTACCTTGAGTGCACTTTAGAACTTTTTATTAAAAAGATATGTTTGTAGAAAGCATAGTGTAGGTCGGTGGCATGGGCTTCAGTTAACCCCAATTTAGTTGAATAAAAAGGAGAAAAGGATGGAAAGGCCATGGTGTGGATTTTAGACCTCACTCATTACAATTTTTACTTATCAGTATCAATGACCAAATCATCTGCCCATCTTCCTCTCACTGTAATTTCATTTCATGCGATATTTTAAAGTTTTATTTCATTCCGAAGTATTTGCATATATTTGTCCCAAAGGAGTCTACTATTTCTTCTATGTGATTCAACATGATTACTGATTTTTTTAGTCATGAAACTGAATTACTATGTGATGCTAGCTTCACAAATATATACTTGATTGAAGAAGATTACGATTATAGGAATATCACATCAAAATAGAAATAATATCTAACCAGTTGAAGTCTAAGTGAACGTTTGATGGATTGGGAAAACATTGAAATATGATTGCACGTGATTAAAAGCATTTGAATCCTTGTATTCTGTGTATATATGAATGCGTTTCTTAAAGCAAATGCAAAACAAGGTCTCAAGTAGTTATTTTAAGAGTTTATTGCTTAAATTTTTGTTTACTATGACAAAGTGTAGAAGTTCTCGCATCTTTACATTGGGGTGGTGAGCTTTGAAAATGTATAGTATTGTCATTCTGAAGTGAGATTTGAAACTACTGTGGTTAGCCATTTTAAAAAATAGGCTGAGCCTGTGAATGCTTAGTTAGAGCTATAAGAGGAGACTCCAGGAGAAATTAGAGGAGCCTTTGAACCTTGGCTCTGGTCGCCTCATTCACTGATTAGGAAGGGAGATGATAGATTCAAACTTGCTTTATAGATGGCAATGTCAATAAATAAAAACATTAGCTTCTCTAACTGTATCAAGTGCTAACCCATGGTTTGGACTTCTTTAATACTCAGTGATAAAGCAAAATAGGTTCTTGCAGCATGTGAGAATTAGAATTATCATCTCTTTGAGACAATCTTATCTGTAATTGAAAATATGCTTATATGTACCATGTAATTGATTATTGTGACTGAATGTTTATTTCCATGCTTATCTTCTCTCTCATGTGAAGAAAAAAAAACTAGTGGGTCCCACATAACTACACTGAGTTCATGTAAGAATTTTCCTGTTTCCAATGATTGGATTATTATATATACTGCTATTTTGTTGGTTAAAATCTATTGAAATAAGGTGATTGTTTGACTAAGTTTCTTTACCATCATGTAATAATATGGTACTTGATTACTATACTAAGTTGATCCGATGCCTCTAAATGTCAAATCTGACATCTGGTATTGTTGATCCTTGTCCATACTGGAAGATTTGATAAAGAATTTTGTTGCTATAAATTTAGCCTTGTTATTTTGTTGAACAAATGTGCCCTTACAAAAAGATGCCGCTTTACCCTTAATTTGGTTGGACAGGTTGAACTAAAGAGTATTGTTTACATTCAATACTGCAATTAACTTAGTAATGTTGTAAAACAGATTATGTCTACTCAGTCAGGACATCATTCCTGCAAAGTTGAGCTATGGTCTCTGTTAAGGACATCATTCATCATCCACAACTAATTAAGGTCAACCTGAGTCTAAGAGACTTGAAAGGTATGTGCATCATGTTATACTTTTCTTAAAATTGATTTTCATTGAATAATTGAACGTTGATTCTTTAGAAGAAGGACTTAGTGTTAGAGCCCCTCACGGTGGGGGAGGATAAATATATGTACAGCCCTACCCATACAACCTGAGAGATTGTTTGTGGAAATATAACCTGTAACCTTCAAAGTCTCAAAGCAGTAACCTTTGTTTGTGGAAATATAACCTGTAACCTTCAAAGTCTCAAAGCAGTAACCTTACTGGGTCTCATAAGAGGGATCAATTTCTTTTTTATGTGATTAATAGCATTCTTACTTTCTGAAATTTTTTTGGTTTCTGATGTCACATCTGGATTTTTGCAGTAAAATGATCCAGTTGTTTGCCTGACGGAGCCTGCACAATAAAGGGAATGCAAAGTTACAGACCTCGTTGACATGATTATCTACTGAAAACAGATTGGCATTGTTAACCATATGGGTGGGTTTAGACTCATTATGGTTCGTGTCTCCTTGAATTGAGAATATTTCAGTGTTGGGAAATGTTTGTGTTTGGGTTGTAACTGTAAAGTTCTTGGTACATAACATGGGACACTATGTTGGAAAGAGTGAAAAATCTTGTCCCGTTCAGTGGACAAGCAGTTGGTTATATAGTATTTTGTATTGAAGGATAGTAGTTTAATTTTGGCGTGCACATGGTGTACGTGTTACTCTGTAAGGATATTATAACGCCCTTGGTCCTCAAGAATCATCCATATTCCATGAATGAAGATTTTTTAATAGATTCGCAAAAAAGAGGAATTTTTGTGTAATTTCTAATTCCCCCTTTCTTCACACCTCATCCCTCTTTTGACCCTTTTTTCTTCCATCTCATCCTATCCTATTTTAACCCCTTTCTTTGCTCAATGAATGGCTTGGGCTAATACCATTTGTATTTATCACAACATAAATTTGTTTAGTTGTATTAATTATTTTGTAAAAAGTTCAACACTAGGAATATAGTGCGTTTATAATGGTTTTTTCGTTTAGTTGATTCGAAAAATAAGTTACCTATTGAAGGTTGATCAGGATGTTTGTTTAGACTAAAGAAATTTGAAACTTTCTGTCGAGGTAAGCCATTGGAGAATATTATTCTTATGCTATAATTAACTTTTACTCCTTGAATGACGACTTTTTTCACCTTGCACCATTGAATCACGAAGACTGGATTTTGTCTCTACTCGCAACGTCGTAGAAAACTACAACCTTCCTTTTGGTTTTAGAAAGTAAACAAAAATATAAGTACGTTCGTGATAATAGACTAAAGTATAAACTATTTAATTGATGAAAAACCATTTTTCTTTTATTTCAATTTCAAGTATAATTTTTTAATAATACTTTATATATATATATATATATATATATATATATATATATATATATATATATATATGATTTAACTGAATCTTACACCTAAAATATATTAATTTTTATAATTTTATCATCTTTAATATCTTAATTAATGTTTTTCGTTTTAGTATTAAGGCTAAACTTAACATATTTACAGGATTGAAAATGTATTTAAGTTTAAATAATATTTCTATTTTCACATCACACGTCAAATAAATATGTATTAATAAATATATTACTTATTTTATGATAATGTCTTCATTGTTTTAACTTTTTAACATTTTTTTATTAAAATCTGTATCACTTTATCATAAAAGAATAATTATTTAAAAGTTAAGTGTTAAAAATTTTATTTAAAAAATAGTTATATTTCATATAGCCAAAAGATCTTATTCAGATTATTAATCTCGTACAATGAAGTAAAATAAATAAATTAAAATAAAATATTTTTTAATAGTCATTACTCTTCGTGTCCTAACTAACTATTCCAGCAAAATTATCTCCAATAAAAGATATTTATGATCACTATAAATATAAAAAAAAAACAAATACGTTTTATTAATTTAAATTTATTTTGTATTTAATAAATCAGATTAAAGTTAAAATGTAATAATTTCAATTCTTTCATAAATTTCAATTGAATTTTGTATTTTGTGATATGTTTGTTTTTGTTTTATTGAATATTAAAATATATATATATATATATATATATATATATATATATATATATATATATATATATATATATATATATATATATTCCAATTAAGTTTTTTTCTATTATTTTTTCATTAGATGGATAACCTCTTATTTTACTCATTCATTTTGATGACTTGTAAACAAAATGTTAGTAATTGTGAGGGTGTGTATTCGATATAAAATAATGATATTTCAATTATTGTAAAATGATTTTTATTGTTCTATTTGAAAACATGTTAAATGGTCAAGAAGGATTTCAACCATCATAATGATAGTAAGATAGTTTCTTCTTCTATTACCAGACATAAAACCTTATATCTTTTAACAAGTGAGGACAAATAATAACTAAATCAATTAAATCAAGTAATTAATGAAAAAAAATTTAAATAATACATACTTAATTAAAAAATATGTAAAATAAAAATAAAAATAATAAAAACTCAATTAGAAATAATTAAATTTAAAATGTAATTATAAGATACGAAAATTAAAAATAAAATTAATTTATGCGCGAAAGAATATATATGGTATTATGTTAACTTGTCAACCCAAGAAGTGGTGGATGTGGGTAGAGTCCTCTATTCTAATGGAAGATCGGCGGAGAAAGCACGGCGGAAGGTCGGCGAAGAGGGAATCTAATCATTTTCTGAAGGTCATACTTCCCTCTGCTATTCATGCTAACCAAACGGTAAAAACAAAACTAATCGTTTTCTGATTGCTTTTTTTTTTTTTTCTTTCTCTTCTTTCTTTGACCTCCATCATGCATCATTCTGCATGCTTCCTTCCTTTTTTAGATCAAACTTTGGAGATTTGTCTATGTTCTATAAGCGCACAACCGGAAAGTTTTGAACTTGGAGGAAGATTAGCCTAATTGTTTGTACTTCTATGCATCTAAATATATTCATTTAAAAAAAAATGAATCCTTTTCCTTTTTCGTTTAAAAAATGTTTTGCACTTATCTCTTTTTTGTTTCATTCTCTCACTGTTTAGATACTTTGTAACTTCTTTGCATGTTTAACATTTGATGCTGTTGAGTAAGCTAAATAGTTATAACTATGGCATTGCACATGACTTGGGAAGCATGTTCTTCTTTGCTCCTTTTCTTCACTTGAGAAGAAAGTGTTGTAGTTTAAATTATCAACTTAGTGTGAGTAACTAATTAAGGAAATGATCACTGCAGAGAATTCCCGAGGAATTTATAAAGAGATTTGGAAATGAACTATCAACTGTTGCTACAATTACTGTTCCTGATGGTTGTGTTTGGAAAATGAGGTTGGAGAAATGTGGTAAAGATGTTTTCTTCGGCAGCGAATGGCGAGAGTTTGTAAACTACTATTCTCTAGGGTATGGTTCCCACCTAATTTTCAGATATGTCGGGAACTCAAAATTTCGTGTTCTTATATTTGATATTACTGCTGCTGAGATTTGTTATCCTCGCCAAACTCGGGGCACTAATGAACCAAACTCGGCGAATTGGAAGAGGTCCAAGTTTGAGAATGAGCAGCACGACGGCCATGAAACAAAAAAGAAAGAGCTTATGGTGGGGAATGGGGTAGCAACTGGTGATGAAGATGATGTGAATTTAATACGTCCGAGTGGGGCTAAGGTAAGGAAGAGAAAAGGTGATTTTTCTCATGGGAAACAAGTCAAAAGTGGATGCAGAGGAAATCACTCTTCTTGGGAGATAGGAAAGCATGTTGCTACTCCTAGTGATAGATTGATGCCAAGAAACCCTTTTGTTACTTGTACCATCAAGTCTTCTCGATTGGTGAGAATAATTTAGCTTCAATATAGAGTTAAAACAAAGTAGTGAATTATACATGCATAATGTTTTGCACTGATCAAATTAAAGCTGGTGTTCCTTATGCAGTATGTGTCAACTGAATTTGCTTGCAAGTATCTGAAGCCAGGTGTTGGTATGATGCTCCAAAATAGTAACGGAGAGCAGTGGAATGTTTCTTGCTCATGTCATAGCCGTAGCAGAGCATTAATAATATCGAGGGGATGGGCTAAATTTATGAGGGACAACGATCTATCAGAAGGAGATCTATGCATGTTGGAGTTGATGAAGAGGGACCCCATTGTGCTAAGATTGACTTTGCATGGCAAAGCTCAATTAATATTATGACGTTGACGTTTGAGCAGCACCAAGTAGTTTAATTTTCAATATTAATATCAGCTGTTAATTGGTTGGTGAATGCTGGGTGAGAATTTATTACTAGATTATCATCTTGGTGATGTATCAGAACTCTAACCCACCAGAGTACAAACCTTAATCAATTAGTATGTATGTATGTGTGTGCATTCCTTATTTCCTTGTAGACATAGGGTGATTGTTTACATGGTCAAGAGTTTCCTCGTATTCGTACACGGATTGCCAAACCCCATCACCATGCATGCATCTTCCCCAACCGAAATGTGCTTTAGGAACCTGTTAAGGTATTTTGATTTATGTTCGATGGTTCCTGTATGTTTTGTCTTGCTCAAATGTATAATCTTGGACAGTAACACTACAAAATTTCTTAAATAGTAAGAACCAGTAAAATTATTAACTTCTGTTTCCTTGTAAGAAGTTTCCTAAGAGATTATAGAATTTTGAAAGAAGGTTCCTTAAGTACAGATGGGAAGGATAATAGGTCACAGACACTTCCTACAATCTTAGAGATTCTTTTTCTTTTTTGGTTTATGACCACGATGTTGGAACACTATATAGCATAGACTGACATTAGAAAATATTTAATGCATAGACAAAGTGTATAGAGAATATTTTCCCATTTTACTCTAACATGAACTCGCAACAAAAATTAGTTGTCAAAGCAGAATTAGAACTATAAAATATTTCTATACACAAAAAAAAACTTACAGAGGTCACTTACTGATTGGATAATATTGTCTTAAATGGGATAAAATCATGCTTCTTCCTCTATTATATTTCAAGATTATAAAAATAAAAATACTTCTCCCAATTGGGCTTCCTGTTTCATGGTCAATATAGAAAAAGCAATATCAACTCTACAATTGTGTGATCCTAAGAGATGGAAAGATAGAACAAATGATGTTGTGCATTAAGCTATGGAATTTGAGCTATTTCCACCAAAATTTTGTGGAGAGATTGAGGCTTGGAGAAGAATGGACAATGATCACTGCCTTTGATCTTGAAAACTCCTTCAGGTGGATTTTCCCTCACAAGCTTCTCTTGGACATCTGGTGAAAGTGCACGATCATCCAATGTTTGAATGTAAAACCGGCGCCCGCTGCCATATTTCTCAGTAGATAAAGACAGCTTCTCCATGATTGGACCAAGAGGACTGTGCCTCATGGAAACCATGGCTAAAGCAACATCCTGAAATACAACTCATTCCAAATATTATCAGAACTTCTAAGTGTTAATGCAACAACCACAAATAAAAATGTCATGAATAGAAAAGAACAAATATCACCTTAACATAACAACACTTGGTGTCTTTTGGACAAATTTCTCAAGAAGCTCTTTTCGAAAAGAAAAATTAGAAGAAAAAAAAAATGAAATAAGCTTCTTCATAAGCTAAAATGTGTAGAAACTCTCCTTCTAGAAGTGCTTCAGCATAAATTTGCCCAAACAGACTCCTAGAAACATAAAAACCTCCGGTAACATTTTCCACAACGCCAACGAGTTCAAGCGGATCCAAAATGGATAATAGAAGAAGAAAAAAAATCAGGAACCTACAAATTCAACAATTCTGCTCCTTCTCAGTCTTGAAAAGCAAACCAAGAGTCAGGTCAAATTCTCCTTTTTTGTTCAAGGAATAAAAATGACAAGAATCAAGTAGAAGCAAAAGGGATTGAATCCCAATGCTCAAGCTATCATTCTGGTCACGTGTGTGAGAAAATCAGAATCAATAAGAATCCTAAATTGACCACATTCCCTTTACTCAAACTTTAAAGGATCCAGTTGACTACTTTCTGCTTTGTGTTATCTGCTTTAAGAAATTCTTTCCTTTTCTGGGGCAATTAAACAACTTTCAAAATAAAAAAAACAAGTTTAAGAAATCGTTTCGAAGATTTGTCCATAAAGACCTACCTTTATGAAATCATAACTCTGTCCTAAAGCATTTGGAAAGGGGTATAACACAACTACAACGGATGAGCTTTTAGAGAAGGGATTTACTTCTTCAACTTAAAGCGGGCTTGGTTGAAAACCAGCAAGCTAATTTTGAGTTCTGAGGGCGTTATGTACCTCACTCAAAGCTCATAGATCAACAACAATTACAAAACTGTTCGTGTCCACTATAGGTGGGAGAACAAAGTTGTGTTTGGCTTATTGCACTAATGGGGATCGTCAATTTAAATCTTCTGCAAGCATGAAGCTTGCAAGTGGAGTAAACAGTGAAGATAAAAGGTGTGATCATCATTGAAGGTATATGGGCACAAATCATACAACTTGAAGTATCTAATTTGAATGAGTCAGAATATAGCAGGTAAAAAAACTTTGAGGAAAAGAAGTTAGAAATAGTCTTAAATTCTGTGTACCTTCGCTGGGGATTGGTTAAAATATAACCCTTTCATCTGCTCCTTCTCAAACATAAACCCTGTCGGGGGCTTATCTTTACCATTCCCATGTATCAAAAACTTTGATTCTTGAATAAAACGTTCAGCAGATCCCAGCTGCAGTGCAGATAATTAGTGAGAACTATTCCAAAAAAAAAGTAAAATGGGATGGAATCAGAATAACAGAAATAATAAACTAAACAAAACATGTTCACTCAAGGAAGAAAATACAAAATAAAGAACTTTTTCCTCCAGAACTAGCATATTAGAGGTTTAGAAAGGATGAAGTGCAATACATGTCCCACATATAACATAATTGGTAAGAAATGGTTCCATACTTGGGAAGCTTTTGTGAATAATTTAAGTAGGACTGTATCTCACCACTCTCAAAAATTCAACTGATCACATAAGTCAACAAAAAGAAGCTAACTGGATACCTCTTCAGCATAAACATCAAAAGGTTTTTGACCATCAGATACCATTGTAGCACAAAGGAAAATTGCTTTTGAGATCTTCTGAGGATAATGTTCCAACGCATATGAAATACATGCACCACCAATGCTATGACCAACAAGAATAACCTGCAAAGTTTCCATCTTCATGAAATATAAAAGAATGATGTATAATAACATGCTTCAAGTTACAAGAATGTTGAATGTCACACAGCCAAACCTTTTCATCCTCAGGAAGGTTTTCGAGATAAACAGTCAAAGGTTTTGAATAATCAGCCAATGTAGTGACACTGTTAGTGTCTGTGAGATCAATTCCAGAGCCAGTAAGATCTAAGGCAACTGGGAGCAGCCCTGCTTCTTCTAGAAGAGCAACAGTCTTGTACCAGCACCATGCTCCAAAACCTTCTCCATGGATTAGTACAAACTTTTTTATTTTAATGTTCTCCAGATTTATTGGAACCTGCACAGGATACACTAAGGCAAATATTTCATACATATTTTAACTTTTTAACATGCACAATCGAAAAAGAGATAGCATTGTTATACCCTATTATAGCTAATGTCTGACCACCAACAACGCTTCCTAACCAATTTCCTTTCCATTCTAGTTCTCAAAACATTCTATCTCCAACCATGAAACAACAGCCCCAGTTTTTTCTTTAGACAATTGTGCTAGAATATCCTAAAAGGCTAGAAGAAAAGCATTTTCCCATGAAGCTTCAGAACAGCTAGGGTCAAAATGCACAAGTATATAACAGAATCAAGGAAAGTGGGGTATGTTAACCAGTACAGGATGCGGGCAACTAATCATAAACAAATCGCATCTTCTTTGAAAGCACAGTGAATTGGCCATGTACTTTTCTAGATGCACCTTTTGAGGCACAAAGGGAACAAGCCCCTTTTTTATCTAAAAATAAATAAAAACCTGAAAAAAGTAGCCCTTTGATTTCTTTTTGTATGTGCACTTTTCAGCCCTGGCTTGATATTTTGGGTCAACATGCTGCACTGATCACAAACACTAGTTTTCACTTCTACCCATCCCATATACACAAAGATCTTAATCATGACAAGCTACTTTTTGGCAGTGAATAAATGATTCAAAAATCAAAACTTTTCAATCAAAACCCACAATTCGTGGCAAATATAATATAATAAATAATTAAATAAACAAAACAGGCACACACCTGCTTGTTGGCTGAAAAAGATTCAGACACCGCATGCCTTCTAGAGGAGCCAATTCGCCGAGACATGGACCCTTCGAACCTCTGAGACAATTGATGCTGCTGAAGTGCCATAGACAGTGCCTGAAGATGCAACTCTTCCTCGTTCACAAGCTTCCTCTGTGATCTACCCATTCTCTTGCTTCTCGATCCAACATCTTTCGAATCCTTCTTAGTCATGCAAATAAAACTGTTACCCATCTTTCACTTTCTTCACTGCTCCTCGGAAAACAAAGAAAGCCGGGGTTTTTCCTCTTCTCTGCCTACTATGGTCCCTGATTTTCTTCCTTTATCGCTATCTCTTGTCTTTTTGTTTGATTTTCCGTGGTGAGGGAGGGTTGGAGGAGTTAAGTTGTTGGGTATGAATGCCAAAAAAATATAAAGGGAAAAAATATGCTAAGGAACCAACTGATTTTAGAGCTTATTAAATGCGTTGTGTTTCAACGACTCCAGACTTTCAATTCATAATTCACTTCTCTTTCTATTACTTTCAACTTCAACTTAACAAAAAAAAAAATAGACCTTTTTCTTAATTACTTTGCTTTAATAAGTGTCTTTTACTTTTCCAGAACAGTGCCGTAGTGTAGAGAATTGAAACTGAACCCAAACAGACTGAGCTAAAAATAAGCGCATAATATGTAGATGGTTTTCAACGTGCAGACAAGTGTGCAACCCATGTCATCATTTTGAAAAAAAAAATATGAATTTGTTCAAAATGGTCAAATTTTTCGTCTTCTACTGTGCTCTTGTAAAGGTTGAAGGAAACTCTGTTTCTTGGGCCAAAAAGTTCCTTGGTCACGTTAAACCTTTGTTTAGATTATTAAGGAATGATTCGATTGAAAATGAGTAGTGTGTCAGGGTGGAAATAAGTCTCTTTTTTCTGGTTTGGTTAAAATGAAACATAGAAAGAATAATAACTCATTCGTCTTACTAAAATTTGGTTTTCTCCTTAACATCTCATTTGTATTTGTATTTGCTCACATATTTTTATAATTAATAAGTTGATATGCTTTCAAAATCATAAAATTCCATAGGTTTTATTTCATATTTAAATAATTTTAATTAATATTAAAATATGCATTGAAAAATTAACTTTTATATAGAATTTCAAGTGTATTGAAATATTAAAATTTCAAGTGTCTTAAATTAACTTTTTAAGATTTAAAAAAAATTGAAGTGCAAATAGAAAATTTGTAAGAAGTTCAAGTTTAATAAGATTTTTATGTTTATATTAAAGTAAAAAATTGAAAATAATGTGACAAAAATGAGATATATTTAAAGTAAAGTAAGATCTTATAGAGATGTTTTATAGCACTTTTATATTAGAGAGTCTTGAATTAGTAAATCATGGTTAGTTTGTGTCTTAAACAAGTTGGTCTTGGCATAAATAGCCTAGATGATTTGGTGCTTGAAGATTTGATGAATATACTTGAAGTTACTTGGAACATGTTGGAGCCATGCTTCCATTGATGAAGATATGGAGATTTGATGTTTCACGTGTTAATCAAGCATTGTATGTGTGCTCTCTATCTGGATTAATCATAGGGAAAACAAGCCTGAAGATTGTAATTCATGTTGTAGACCAGTTTGTATTAATTAAATGTAGGGTCTTAGTTGTGTCTTTTAATCTGTTGAAATGTTTTTCGATAGGTTAAATAGTGTCTTTTAATTTGTTGAATGGAATTTTAACTGATTAAAAGGTTAGCTCCAATAGTCTTAACTGAAACTTATTCAATCAATTGATTTATTTTGTAATCGACTGATTTCACTTAAGTTAAGTGAAATAAACCGATTGATTTGAAAATCAACATATTAAATTGTAACAGTTTGATTATAAAAGTTGTATTTTTCGAAAGAGAGGTATGAAGACCATTTTTTAGCGCGAAATCATACTGGAAATTGTGGAATTCTCTCTCTTTCGTGATCAAACAGTGTGCAGTTTTTGAAGATTGATCTTGTATCATTCTTGGAGCATTTTGCTTGGTGTTTGAAACTTGGAGAAGGTGGTTGTGGTAGGTAAGGTTGTTCTACCATTGAGGTTTGATATTTCTTAAGCTTTTAGGTTGTGCTTGGTGGTTTTCCAGGTCTGCAAGAGGTGTCTTGCTATGCTGGTTTGATTCTTGTGTGAATCAAGAGTCATTGTGTGTGTGTGTGTGTGTGTGATCTTGCATATTTTAAAAGTGTCATGTTGTAAACTTTTTAAATCTTTTGAAATAGTGCAAAGTCAAGCTTGAGTTGTCCTGACTAATTGGATGTATCTCTGATTTGAGTGAACTAGTATAAAAATCTTATGCATTGATCACTTCTCTAACCCTTCTCTCTTGTATTACACTTTAAAATTTGAAGAATTGTGATATGATGTTATCTGCAGCATTGCTCATGTTTGTGTAACTCATTTGAACATATCTTGACTGATCTTTCATATTGATCTTGCTTTAAATCACAAATTCGCATTTATGCAGTTTTCCCAATTTTTCAGTCGACTGCTTTTGTGATTTAACATGTTGATTCTATCAATACTGTTTATGTTTGTATCTTTTTAATGAAATCAATCGGCTAACTCTGTTTTTGATAGATTGGAAGTGTCCAATCCATGAGTGCTTGCATCCATACTTGGTGATTGATTTGATTCAATTGAAAACTATTTTAGGCTTTTATAAGTCACCTTATTTTTTAACTAACCAATTCAACCCCCTTTTTGGCATTTCAACCATTTCAAAACTTACAGTTGGTTGCATTGAAAATATGAAATATGTTGTTCCTAGTTGAGAAAAAGAAAAGATAATGAAATGACAAACTTACAACATGTATGCAAGGGGTTTATATAATATTTTTCTAGTGAGTTGTATAGAATTGATAGCGATAGATCTGAAAGGGTGTAGGATTTTCTTATATGCAGAACATGGCAAAACTAACTTAATTGTACTTAACCTTAATTAATTGAATTGTTTTAAACCAAAATTAACTAAACTATTAGCAATAAAATTAATCTGTATTATTCATTAGTTAAGTTTATCTATCTCTAAAGAAACAAAAGACGTATGAGGATGCAATCTTGGGGAATGATGGTTTGCCTGACTAATGCAAATGAAACACCCATTTATGAAAGCCAAACTTTTAAAGAAGATCCAATGTTACACGACCTCAAACAGAGAAATTTCTAATGGATCCTTCTAGTCCTACGCATAATAATGCTTAGGCTGGAGGGGTTAAAGGTCCAAATCAGTAAAATCTTGATGGCTTCTTACAGCCCTACGCATAGCAATGCTCAGGCTGAAGGGGTTGTTTAGTGGTAGGCCCAACATTAGTAGAGGCCTAGTCAGGAAATGATCGATTTGATGAGCATTTACGGAAGGTTTCAAAGGAAAAATGAATGGTTGGATATTGAAGAACAACAATAAAGGTGGAAAGCAAAATTAAGAGGAGACGTTATACAAGATTAATAAAGGAAATTAAGGATTAAAGAAAGGAGAATAAAGGGACTACTAAGACTAGAGAAAAATCAGATCACCCATTGTGTGTTATAGTTAATTTAATTTTATCCTTTTTGACTAGAATAAACTTTAATTGAATTTTACTTTACAAATTTATTGTTATGTGCATAGTTTTGATTTAATTTATAAATATCTGATCTTTTTATTAAGTTTTATTGAACTAACAATTTATGTGCATATTATAACAACCCAAGAAAATATAATATTTCTACTCTTTTAGATTGTTATACGTTAAGTATGAAACAACTGAGCAAAAGAAATGTATATAAGCATATAAACATAAAGTATTTAAAGTCTTATCACAAAATTTAAAGTCTTTCAAAATACAAAAGTTAATAACTTCCTTCAAAATATGAAACAAGACTATTAAACTACATCGTATCATATAACCATCATGACCTACAATCATTTGCTCACACCATACAAGTGATCATTGCAAAAGAGACCCAACAACCAACAAACAAATGAGGGTAAGTCAATGACAACTTAAACATACATATATAATTCTTATATAATAATATATTTTTCAATAGCGATAAACCAACTTTGTCCAAGACAACAATTCTCATTTCGCAAGACAATTCCTAATCGTTAACATCCATATAACCTAGACTCAATTATCTGAATTTATGCATCCATTGAAACGTTATAAAATTTGCTTTGTCATGTAAAATGAAATCCCCAATGTTACAATTCTAGTAATGATACATGGTCCCCTCTTTCATGATAAAGTGAGTTCACCTATAGCATGACCCCAAGACCAAGCTATAGGAACCTCCTTCCCTCTTCACATCTGGACTCCTTCCTCTATATGAGTATGAGAGTTTAGTATCATTCATTCCTCCTTAGGAATTATATGACCATACAATTCAAACACAATATTCAATCCACATATAACATTCCTCAAACCTGATAACATTTCCTTAAACTAGTCAAATCAACTACATGCATAACCTCCTCATAAAATCACATATCCATCAAGCCTTCATTCTCACAAGTATTCTTTGTGTTTCCACATTTACCACATTTTATTCAAATAAACTTCATACATTAACCACAAAATATATATATATATATATATATATATATATATATATATATATATTTCATCACATTAGCATGTTTTACATATCAATTTATACACATATATCATTCACCATATACATTATTTTATTCCAAGATCAAACCAAAACCACAAATAAGAAGCTTTTCACAAAAGAGAAACCTAAAATAGGACAAATATAAGAGACTAACTTTTCTAACTATAGTCCTCAAATCAAAGATCCCACCAATTAAAGTCCAAAAGTGACACCTTACGCCCCTAAGTCAATGGCCACTGTTTCAATGGTGTATCAATACCAAAAACTTCCTTTTTTAGCTTTGGACTAAGTAATTTGGCACTTTTGAGTTAATCCCCACTTAATAAACCCTTAAATACCTAAACTTTCAGGTTCCTTACTCAAGAAGTGCCACATTACTCAATTCGAGACTCACGTAAAGATATTCTAAAACAAAACCATACCAAAATTTTCATGCATATCACAACTCAATGTAAAATTTATAAATAATCAACACAATACATACCAAAGCAAGTTATAATTCACAATTCAAAAATCATAGCATCCAAATTACGATCAACAATTAGAACAAACATAACATATACAAATAAAAATTAGCTTCCTTCACTTAAGATCTAGAAAACCCCTTTTCTTACACATTGCTCTAAAGCCCTAAACACACACAAGATCGCCTAAACAACCAATCAAAACCCCGATTAGAGTTATAATCATAACATCATGATCATAGAGTAACAAAGATTCACCAAAAGCAACCTTGAGTCACATGCATCACCCTAAGGCCCACATGCAACCCAAAAGCTAAAATGCCTAAAATAGGGAAAAATGAAAACTTACCTTATTTGACTCTTTGATCAGATGGAAATGTAGAACTCTTCGCTAGGATCAGTTCTATGGTCTTTGATATTCAACCAAATGAAGATTAGAGTTAGAAACGATGAGAGAAGGCATAGAGGAATCCCAAAGAGAATTTTTTAAAAGATGGTGGTTTTATAAAAATGAATTTCAATCATTAGAAACCTTTACATAGCTTAAACCTTTCATTATTAAAATAGTATAGTGTTCTCAACACCATTGCTTTTAAGTCATTTTCTAGATTCTCACACATATCATTTAACATGTTACTAGTTTGTTTTGATTTTTTTTTTTTTGCATAAATAAGGTTTTGTAGTATTTGTAAAATAAATCTTTAGCATCATATTCATATGGAATTTATTTTCCATTACAAAAATAATCAATAATGCAATTTTTAAATGGATTATGATTCAAATTTCCAACTGGTAGTGCATCCATTTAAATCATATGATCAATAACCATACTATGAGGAGTTTCCACAGTCATAACAACCAATGCTATCATAATTTTGAGAACGACCTTTATAATATAATGACCAACCACTTATGCTGGTAAACTCTAAGTCATTTTTAGCATATCTAATGAAGCTCATAACTAAAGAAGATGTATGAAAGTAATCAAATGTTATTGGATTAAAAAAATTATATTACTCATTTATAAAATTTAAGAACTAAAATATATCAAAATTTAGAAAAATTATGAATTTCAATTATTTCGTGTGTAAGTTTAATAACTACACATACTTAACCCTTTTAATAGGATTAAATATGTTTTTAGTAATTGAACTTTGACCCAATATTGAAATTCGTCCCTATCCGAAACTTCGATACATTTTGATGCTTAAACTTTCAAAATGAATAAATGTAATCCTTTTAACCTAATTATGTTAACTTTCTTGTAGGTGTCGAACACATTTGTCAACAGATATTGAACTAAGAATGTGTCAAGCAGTGTAAACAACTCTAATACTAACATGAAACGCGTTCGACACGTAAAAAAATATTAACATAGTTGGATTAAAAGAACTATATTCATTCATTTTTAAAATTTAAGGAGAGAAATGTATCGAAATTTCAGACATGAACAAATTCCAATTTTAGGTCAAAGTTCAATGACTAAAAAAAATACTTAACCAATTTTAAAATTATGTAAGAACAATAAAATTTGAACAGAAGGCTTTAAAATTATGCAACCTCCTCTTGGATACATCATACTAAATTTTACTCATAGTCCTTTTCATAAGAAAAAAGTAAAAACAGTAAATAAAAGAATATCTGAAATAAAAGGAAAACAGGTTTTAAAAAAGTAAATTATAATTTACAAAAAAAAAATGCTTAATTAGATAAAAAAAATCAGTATAATAAGTAAAAATACAGTAGTTTGATTCCGTTCCGCATTTACAGAAAAGAATTACGTTGAATCCTCTGAATTCTGCTTTTTATTGGGGAATGTGTATGCGTATCCAATTTGGTTGGGAATATTAGAATAGAAAAATAGAAGAGTGAGAAGAGCAAAGCATAGCACAAAACATTACAGAAAGAGGCTAAACCTAAAACCCTTCCCTTCCCGCCCTCACTATGAGTGAGTGAGTGAGTGAGTGAGTGAAATGCAGAAACTGCTAAGCCCTTGTTGTTATTCTTCATCTTCGTTTCCCTTCTTCTCCATTTCTGTTCTCTCCGTTCCGCAAGTTTCAAACTTTCTACCGATGTCAGCCGCGCCGCAGCCTCCAACTGCTCCTGCTTCTTCCCTCTCCGACAAGAAGAAGCCTTTTGGAGCCCTCAGGCCTCATCTCTCTTCTCGCTATCTCTCGTTTTCTTCCAATACTTGTTGTGTCTGTAGGCTAAGTCTAACCACCACCACTAACACCCTTCTTCTCCTTAACCACTCCCCAAACCGCTCTTTGTTTTCGGCTTCTCACGGCTCCTTTTTCTCTCACTCTCTTCGCGATTTTTCTGTGGAGAGCAACCACGCCAAGGAGAAGACACCCTTTAGCCTCAGGTTAAATAGGAGGCAAAAGGGTCCTACTACTTCCTCTCCCTCTCCGTCAAATCCTGATTTGTTGGCCATCCCCGGTGTGGGACCCAGAAATTTCAGAAAGCTCGTTCAGAAAGGTATCGCTGGTGTTGCTCAACTCAAGCAACTCTACAAGGATAAGGTCTCTCTCTCTCTCTCTATATATATATATATGTGTATATATATCTTAAACCCGTTTCTTAGTTGCACATGCTGTTTTAGTGTATCATGTTCAGTTTGTTTGATGTACAACACATTTTTTCATTCCAGGAAATCACTTTTGGAACACCAAAATTCTTGGAACACGTTTGAAGTATATGTTTCTTGGAACTTGGATAAATTTGTTTTCTAAATTATTTTTAAACGTGATTCTGTGAATGTTAAGATTTATCGGAATTATTTTGAAAATTGTCATACTAATCGTAGGAGTCTAACGTTCCTAACCTAAGATTCCTAGGAAAGGTAAAGTAAATCTCCTACTGAATGCTCCTTTTGCGTTTTTTTTTTTCCGAGTTTGGATCTGCTGAATATCTTCCAATTCAATTTATTGGAATGGTATGAATAATTGCCACTGCTTATAATTATTTGTCCACTCTTGTTCAGTTAAGAGATTAAATAACTACCCGAGTTCTTATAATATTACTTTCAGCTATGAAGGAAGGATAAATAAATGTTTTTTTGGCTCATACTGACTATTTCACAATATTTTTTGTTCTGTTTGTTTGGGTCATCTGCCGCAGTTCTTTGGCAAATCCAGTGACAAGATGGTTGAGTATCTGCAGAGTTCTGTTGGGATAATCCACAAGAACCATGCTGAAAGTATAACTACTTTCATCAAAAAGAGTGTCGATGAGGAGTTGGAAGAGAATTCCTCTTCGCAGCCTCAGCAGAAGAAGCGCTTAACATTCTGTGTTGAGGGTAATATCAGCGTTGGCAAGACTACCTTCCTTCAGAGAATTGCAAATGAAACGATTGAATTGCGTGACCTTGTTGAGATTGTTCCTGAACCCGTTAACAAGTGGCAGGATGTTGGACCTGACCACTTTAATATTTTGGATGCTTTTTATGCGGAGCCACAAAGGTATGCCTACACCTTCCAGAACTATGTATTTGTTACAAGGGTGATGCAGGAAAGAGAGTCATCTGGTGGAATCAAGCCTCTTCGTCTGATGGAGAGGAGCGTTTTCAGTGACAGAATGGTGAGTCTTTACTTACACCTTTGGTATTCTCGACCCCCTCTTTAAATCCTCTCTGGCTGTTGATTGTCTATTGGTCTTGTTCCTTTCCTTAGATTTGGGGGGAGCGTGGTAGTTTACCTTTTTCCTCACTCACCGATGCAACTTCTTTTGGATGTCAGTTACAAAATAATAGCAAGCAACTACTGAATTTGAAACCACATTTCCGTGCTTTTCTGTTTGGTTTTATTAGAGAGGAAGGGAATTCCTTTGCTGTATTTGTTTTTTCCATCTCACTACGCACTCTTCTATTAAGGTTTTTGTGCGAGCTGTTCATGAAGCCAATTGGATGAATGAGATGGAGATCAGTATTTATGACTCGTGGTTTGATCCTGTCGTGTCTTCCTTGCCTGGACTTGTTCCTGATGGTTTTATCTATCTTAGGGCAAGTCCTGATACTTGCCATAAGAGAATGATGTTACGGAAGAGAGAAGAAGAAGGTGGAGTCACCCTGGACTATCTCCGTGACCTCCATGAAAAACATGAAAGCTGGTTATTTCCCTTCCAAAGTGGCAATCATGGAGTTTTAGCAGTCAATAAGCTACCCCATCATATTGACAGCTCTTTACACCCTGATATAAGAGACCGTGTTTTTTATCTGGAGGGTGGTCACATGCATTCATGCATTCAGAAGGTATAATATTCGGAAATCTCATATTTGAATTTCTTATTTGCCGGGGCAGATTGGCTTAACCCTTTTAACTACACAGGTTCCTGCACTGGTTCTGGACTGTGAACCCAATATTGATTTCAGCAAAGATATTGAGGCAAAGAGACAGTAAGATAAACTTCTCTTATTCATATTTTCCATTTTCCTTATGATGGAGTATGCCTTTTATTCCCTCAGACTTCTTTGCTTACGTTGGAATATTATGAATTTTATTGTGCCAAGGAGTTTTGTTATGTTAGGACTGTTGTTGAGCTGAGCTTGTACTAGTTGTATGCTATGTTCTAAACCCTTAACTCCACATCTTTAACATATGAGGGGTTTATGTGGACTTCAGCTATCCCTCCATAATGGTTAGCTTTTGTAGTGTGGTTCTCGTTGGTTCATATAAATTTATATTAGAGCCTTCCACCATGTCTCTCCATTACAAACGAGCATCATAGATTATGAAATTGTGATGCTGGTTATGCAGTCTTTACCTGGAATGCAACTAGACTAGTGCACAGCCTTGTTGTGTGTGAATGTAAACCGAGCCGCAGTGCGTGGTGGAAATGTCAGATTTTAGATTCCATTTGTGAGGTATGGGACCTGAGCCCCTTATTGGAAGTATGTCTACTCCCACTGCAATGGCTTAAACTTTTACAGTACTTGCTTTTAGAATTCCATTTGTGAGAGATTTATGCATGAAAATATATTGAATTAAAATTATTTTTCAATTGATCTTTAATGCATTGGAATTTTTTGCTTTGCGTGTGGTGCAGATATGCTCGCCAAGTTGCAGAGTTTTTTGAATTTGTGAAGAAAAAGCAAGAGGTTCCATCGAAGGAAGGTGTTGGAGATGCGAGAAGTAGCCAAGCCCAACCGCAGGTGCTGCTACCTCATGAAGGTGGACTGTGGCTACCAGATGGAAAGCCTTTTCCCCAGGAAGCCCTCAAACCTTTGGACTTCAGACGAACAATGTCATTCATGTCCGGCTAGTGGCTGCTAAACCTTGTTGACGTCTTCACGTTTTTTCTAGCATGTAAAGATTTTGTAACTCCGGACCTTGACTGATGTAAAATAGTGGTTGCCTGACGTTTTCCTGACACGCTAGTCTTGTTTGTGATTAGAAAGATGGTTTTTATGATGTATCATTCTCTTGAGCCTATAATTTCCCCCACGTTTATATCACCATTTGGTTCCTATTTTTCTCAGCTCAATTGTGCGCTTGCATTAGTGATTTGTGCTTTGCTAAAATTTATCTCACTTTGCTCAATTCGTCCTAGCTTTGCATAAAGTGAACTACTGATTTTCTGGTTTGTTTTCGCTATGCGCTTTCTCTTTTCACTTAGCGCTCTTCATCATTTCGCTTACTGTGGCTTCTACTTTGTTTCCTACATCTATTGCCGAGAAATTTGATCATTCTAATTACTTATACTTGCGTCAATATGTTAAACTAGTAATTAAGTCATAAACTGCATTGTTTTGTTATTAATCCATTTTTTCCATCTAGATATCTTAATGAACATGACTGTGCTACTGACATAGTTAATACGTATTATGGGGCTTGGGAGGTTCAAGATCAAACATTGGTGGTGTGGCTTCAGTCTACTCACTAAAAATTTGTTTTATCTTGAGTTCTTGGATACACTCATTCTTATGAGATTTGGGAGAAGGTTCATTAGAATTTTAGCCTTCAGACTAAGTCTCGTGATAGACAACTTCGTACAACTAGGCAAGCTGTCAAACTTGATTCAAAATCAATGGAGGATTACTTGCTTAAAATTAAGAACTATGTTGATGAATTTGCTTGTAAGGACTTCCATATGATTATGCTCATGTTTATGTAATTGAAAGCAAGAAACACACACCTCATATTAATGAGATTGAAGCTCTCTTGTATGGTCATGAAACAAGGTGTAATCGTTATGTACAAGAGACTTAAAGTTTTAGTTACATTGTCACTGAACTACACTCAAGATTCTTACTCTCGAGGTGCTAATGAAAGAGGAGGTTTTAGTGGATCCTCTAGCGGTGGAGGGGTCCTACCAGAGGACATGGTGGCAAGTTTGTTAATTTTCAATGACAAATTTGTCTAAAATTTGGCCTTACAACTGATGTCTGTCACTTTAGATCATTGTGTTTTATTGATTCAACTATATAACAATCTATTCCCTATTTAGTTGGATCTTACAAGACTTCAAATACTTTGGTGAATCCAAACATTGAATCTAATAATACTAATAAACCTAGTGCTATATTGATGAAGTCATACACACAAGGTAATGCTAATACTTTCTGGAGACCAGATTTTGGTGTCAGTTTTCATGTCACTAGTGAACCTTAAAACAACTCTAACAGTTTGAAGGACCAAATAATTTTTTTGTTGGAAATGGTGCAAGTTTGAGTATCTATGGTGTTGGTTCAGCTTTTTTTGTATCATTCTCCATGGAGTTGTTGGCGTTGATGACTTGTATTCTTTCACGAGCGTTTGTTTTTGCAATCCTCAATCTTCTCAGTTGTAGTTTCTTCTATGTTCACTTCTCAGTTCACTCAACCTTCCTTTGCAACAAACACTATTTCTAAAAATCTTAATAAGTCTACTTCTTAAATATTAGTCTACATATGTGACATAACCGATTAGGTCATCCTAGTGTTCATGTTATGCAACTTGTGTTCATACATTGTAAAATTCTTGTGTATAAAGTTGATTCTAGTTTATGCAAATCTTGTTGTGCTTGCAAATCCTATAGGTTGCTTTCTCATGAATCTGATGCTGAGTGTTTTCCATCAGAACTCATTTTTACTAGTGGGGATATGCACATATTACTTCTCATGCAGAATATAAATACTATATTTCTTCTGTTGATGCCTATTCTAGATACACTTGGATTTTTCCAATAAAAACTAAGGCTGAAACTTTCTCAAGTTTTCAAATTTTTAAGACAATGGTTGAGTTGCAACTGAATTATAAGATTAAAAATGTTCAATTTGATTAGGGTGGTGAATATTATCCTTTTTCCAATTTTTTAGCTTATCATGGCATTGTTCATAGAGTCATTTGTCTTCACACTGATTATCCAAATGGAGTCATTGAACATAAGCATAAACACATTGTTGAATTAGGCCTTACACTACTACACTGTGCTTCTCATCGTTTACATTCTCGGGATTATGCTTTTGTCATTATCTTATTAATAAACTACCTACAACTTCCTTAAACTTTGTTATTCCATATTTTGTTTTGTTCAATAAAAAACTTAATATTCATTTCCTCAAAACTTTTGTATGTTCTTACTTTCTTCTTTTATGACAATGTAAGTCTCATAAACTTGATTTCAATTATGAAGAATGTCTTTTCTTAGGATATTCTTAGCTACAAAAAGGTTATAAGTGTCTATCTTCCGGTGGTCGTATATTTGTTTTGAAAAATGTCTTATTTGATGAATATATATATTTTTTATTTTGTCTTGTTTTCAAAATCCTCAAACTCAATTAAATATGCTGGCTAATACTTTAACTTAAATTCAAAATTTTCACCACCTCAACAAACTAAAATTTAGTGTCAAGCATTTCTTTACAATTTGACTATGATTCAACACCAAACGTTTCTTTTGTCGTTTCAAATATAGTTGTTTCATCATCTTTTGTGATAGAGTCTGTTCTTGCACATTTCCTTATACTTATCCCATGCAAACCAAGTTTGAATATGGTATTATTCAACACAGAGCTCATCCCTTTGTGTTATTATCCCATTTGAACTTACTAATGTTAAACAAACTCTTAAAGATAAAAAAATGGCAAGTTGTAATGTGCAAAAATATGAGACTTTACTAAATTATAAAGACTTGGAATCTAGTACCTTTTCCTTTTAATAGAAAAGTTGTTGGTTGTCAATGGGTTTTTAGAGTAATAAAAATACAGATAACTCGATCAATAAATGTAAAGCTTGTCTTGTAGCAAAATGTTTTCATCACCATGATTATTGTTGGAAAAAACTCATGCACACTAAAAAAATGTGCAACATAATTCAGAGTGTGTGTTTTCATTGATAGAGAATGGGCTATTATATAGTCACTTACAAACCAAATATTAACAAACCAAACTAAATCTTAAATACTCCAAGTGACTAAAATAACAACTAACTTAAATCTAATTAACCAAATACAAAATACCCTATCACTTTGTTAAATAAAAACAACTCCGTAATCTAAAGATTATCTAATAAAATTAAAGATTATCTAATAAAATTCCCCCATAATCTTAAATTTTTTCTTTTCTAATCCTAAACAATCTTCTATCTCCATAGGTGACTTGCTTTTCTCTTTGATCGACTTGATCTTCTCTTTGTTTGACTTGATCTTCTCTTTGATCGACTTCATCTTCTCTTTGACTGACTTCATCTTAACCTTGGCTGACTTACACTTTGTTGGGTTCTTTATTGTCTTTGTGGCCGACTTGTTATTAACCGAGTTCCTCTAAATAGGCCGAGCTCTCTTTAAGAGATCAGACAATTTTCGCGCCTTCTTCACATCAAACTTGTCATCCATTTTAAGTCGCCACTTCTCATCTTGCACCTCCAGTACAACTCTTAGAACCTTCTCGGCACGCAATTGCTCTTGCAAACTTAACACTTATTGTTAGATCTGAGCTATCCACAATCCATGCTGATTTATTCGAGCTAGCTAGACGCTTTACCGAGCTACCTTGGCTCCCTGCTAAGCTTTTCGAGGTGATCACTTGCTCCCCTGAACGATCTGGGCACTCCACTTGCTCCACCGACTTAATCAAGCAATTCAGACTTCCCATCAAGCTACCTAAGTTGGCCTCATGCTCCACCGAGCTCTCCAAGTCCTTTTTTGGGCTGTCTGAGATCTCCACACTCTCTACCAAGCTTTTCGAGCTATCCGCACGTCTCGACTACCTCTCCATGCTACTAGACTGATTTATGAGACTCAACCTTCTTGCTGGCTTCTCCACTTGTTTGTGCTCATCCCCCGAGCTACATCCCATAATCAATAACACTACTTCTTCTTCAACTTCTTCGACGAGATTGGTTGTCTTTTCTCTTTCAGATCACATTGCTTTAATTTTCTTACTAGTTTCTTTCTTCACCATGTCGTTTCGAACGAATCTCATGCTGCCTTTGTTGTCCACACGTTTCAAACACCTTTTTTGCAGGATGCTCAACTCCAATTTGTACATCCGATTTTTCTTCATTTCTACCTAGGCTACTAGCCAACCACGCTTGTCCTTCAAGTATAGTACCATGTTCTTTATCAGAATCAAGTTTCCTTTCTCCATTATCTGACTTATGCTTATTACTCTTCAGTTCAGGAATATAATAGACATCCCTGATTTCTCCAACTCATTCATCCTTCTACTTGTGTCGGATTGTTCCAAGCCCTTATATCACCATCTTGAAATTATCTCCACATGACACTAATCCAGCCTCCATCTTGATGTTGGTTGAAGAAACTCTCATTTTCACACATGTGATTGCTCGTTCCAGTGTCCAGATACTAGACCAAGCTGTTTAAACAACTTGGACAAAGCTCGTCACCTGATCTCTTTTCCTTCATATAGCCCGAACGCCACTCGACTTCCGATTTACCACTCTTGAGTTCGACATCTAAGTTTTGCATCATCATGAAAATTCTTATCTCTTTCTCGTCATCTTCCTCTATGAGAAGATTTTTCTCTTTTTCTTTAGTTCAACAAAACTTTGCTATATGACCAACCTTGCCACAGTTGTAGCAACTTGTCGATCTGCATTCTCTTACATAATGGTCGTGCTTGCCACACCGGAAGCATTCCATTTCTAACTTAGACCAATCTCCTTGGCCCTTTTCTTGACCACGACCATGCCAATTCTATGGCCTGGTTTCATCTGTGCTTTCTTCAACATCACCTCGCATGTCCATCTCGTCCTCTACCTCCAGGACCTCGGCCCCGAGTATTCCGAGTTTCATTCAAACTGAGTTGTGCCTATAATGCTTGGTCACGTGGTTCCTTCTTCTTCCATCTCCTTTGTTTGTGGGCCTCAAGTGACTCGACAAGTTCTTCCACTAAGAGAACTGACAAGTCCTTTGACTCCTCGACGATGCATACAAAGCTCTTGAAATCATCTATCAGTGATCTCAAGATTTTCTCCATAACTCAACTTGCTGGCATTGGCTCTCCATTTCGGCCGAGTTGGTTGGCCACTTTCTCTACTCGAGTTATGTACTCAGTTACTGCTCTTTATCTTCCATCTTTAGGCCTTCAAACTCTCCTCTGAGAGCTTGAAACCGGACTTGTCTAACCCGATTGGTTCCTCTGTATGCAACCTCCAGAATATCCCATGCTTCCTTTGAAGATGCAATGTTTGCGCAATCTTCTTGAAACCTGACTCGTCCACAACATTGTACAAGAAATACAAAGTCGTCTTGTCTCTCACTCGCGTCTTCTTCACCGCGATAATCTAGGCCACCGTCTCATTTGCGTCCCTCGCGGGTTCTTGGTACCCAGTCTCCACTATATCCCAAATGTCTTGGGATCCCAGAAGGGTCTTCATCTATAGACACCAATTATCATAATTGGTCTTCGTCGTCAATTTTGGCACAGTCATACCATTCACACTGTCAACACCTAATTTTGTCCGGATACATAAAATTGATTTGCAAAATTTAAAAAAAATAATATATAATAATAATAATGAATAATAAGGTTGTAAAACGTTTCTCTTTTAAATTTTGTTTTAGTCATACTTTTTTTTAATTTCTACATCATTCACATTCTCTTTCTATTCTTTATTTTTTTATTTTTATTACATATGTTTTCGTTTCTTTTATCTCCTTTTTACTTTCTTTTATTTTATTGATTTTTTATTTTATTTTATATTCTTTTTCTTTCTTTTCTTTTATTTTTAATTTTATTTTTTTTTAATTTTTTTAATTTTATCTTTTCTTATTTTATTTCCTTTTATCATTTTCGTTTTTGTGTTTTTGTAAATATTGTATTAAAAAAATTTATTAAAACGAAAAAAAGAGGGTGAAAATTTGAAGTCAACTTTGGCTGTTCCACCTCCGCTCCATCTCTGCTGACCTTTCCACTCTCATGCAAAGAAATTTTTTGATCTTCCCACGTTACTCTGCTCTTGAGGTTTCGACACTCAAAAGGAAATCGTGGGCAAGTGTATCACGGCTGCACCAATGACAGGCATGGCAGCGGACAACAGACGTAGCTACACTGATAGGGTGGCTGGGAGGCATCCTGGCTTATGCTTTTGGTCATCTCAGAACGTTGTGCAGAGTATGATGAAAGGGGAAACTGGCATGGTAATATCAAGGGAAAAAAAGCCATTTGAAAAGGAGGAGACTCCCTGGAGAAAGAATACGATTTCACAATATCACACACAAGGAGATAACAAAGAGACATCACACACGGTTTTTTTTCACAATCTCACAGAGCGAACCGGCAAGAAAGAAAGGAATTTCAAAAATTCATATCCAGAGCAACCAAGTAACAAAAGAATTGGAAGAACGAGAACAGGGGAGCCTCCATTGATCACACCCTACAAACACAGGGAGACTACAAGAGGTAAGTACCAATTGAACGTGAACCTTGGAATGAATATGATCTTGTGTTATGTTGGTTGCTTGAATGAATATGATCTTGTATTCTGCTGGATTTGTTATGTTTTATTGGTTTGAGATGTTGTCGTCCTCGTTTC
>Ga0214544_1001834_pt1 | contig 44709 bp, 38 predicted proteins | sample CNSS3metaG_FD_160074 | JGI IMG/M metagenome (GOLD analysis project Ga0214544, IMG submission 160074) | Root nodule microbial communities from cowpea collected in UCLA plant growth center, Los Angeles, California, USA - CNSS3 | ecosystem: Host-associated > Plants > Roots > Nodule | place: USA...
GGTAACCCCTCCTGGGTTCAAGCCGGCATGTATCGAATGGGAAGAGGCCAACTAAGGAGATAGCGGACTACATAGTAAGGTGACGCTCGTGCCTAACTTATCTTATTTGTCCCTCTGCAGGAACAGAAGATAATGAGTATAAGAAGAAGGATAAGAAGGTGGAGGGGAGGATGAGAAGGAGAAGAGCCAATAGCAGTGCAACAATAACGATAGGGGTAAGGCGGAGGCATAGACAGTGTGTCAACGATAGTAGTGCAATGATAATAGTAGAACGATGTTAGTGGTGGAGGTAGTGGTTGCAACGAAGGAGAAAAAAGAAGAGTGAGAGAAGGTGGGGGAGAAGCAGGAGGAAGATGAACGATTGGAAGAAGACATGGAAATATAAAAGGAAGAAGAAGAAGAAGGAAGGAGGAAGAAGATGAACTAAATCGCAATATTCACCGACGGATTTTTTCTTCTATAATTACCGACAGAAAATTATGGACATTTTTTTGGTCATTGGTAATTACCCATGGACTTTCTTTCCACATTTATAATTTAGCGATAAGCATTTTACCTACGATTTTTAATTGTCGGTAGGTAGTTGCTAATCTTTATTTACCAACAGATTTTAAGCATTACCAACAGAGTGTGGCCGTTAGTAATATCAATTACTCTTATAGTGTCTTCAATGTCAACTACACTAACCTCAATGCTTCTAAAGACACTTAACATTTTAAGCTCAAGCAACTTCCCAAGGTACGAGGTCTGGTCTAGCCAACATAGTCTTGTTACCACTCATCTAATAAACCAATCGTCTAACAAACCACTCTTCTAACTAACCAGTCGTCTAATAGACCTAAAGGAGTCGTCTGATGGCCTATCTCCTTTCTAGGTTTAAAACTCGTCTAAGGTCTAGATTTCAAAACACTTGGTGTCTACTCTAGGGAGTGGAGTCTAGAGGACTTCTTGAAGCACCACCCGACGAATTTTGGAGGCAAGACGAGTCCTGATGCCGCAGACCAATGGCTAAAGGACATGGAGAGGATCTTTGATGCTAAAACGTGCCCAGCGGAGAACATATTGGCTTTCACAGTATACATGCTCACCGGAGAGGCTGAGCACTGGTGGATCAGCATGAAATCCATTATGGAGGAGCGAGGAGAGCCTGTGACTTGGGAGGCCTTTAGGGGGAAGTTCCTCTCCGAATACTTCCTAGACAATGTGAGGTATGCTAAGGAGGTGGAGTTCCTCCAGCTGACATAGGGGAACAAGACAGTGGCGGATTATACTGAGAAGTTCAAGCATCTCAACCGCTTCTACACCTTGTCACTTGATGAGGAGTGGAGATGCTGGAAATTTGAGAACGCCCTCAGTGGAGACATCCGCTTGATGGTAGCCCCTCTGTCCATTAAGGACTTTGCTGCACTGGTGGAGAAAGCACGAGTGAATGGAGAAGATGAAGAATGAAGTGGAAGGTCAGCGTCCATAACAACTCCAGAGGATAGGTGGACCATCTGGGTCCAAACCGAGACAAGAAGAGCGGAGGAGACCTTATGACATACCTCATGATCAGCCTCAGGGGTCTAGGAGTTTTTCCCCCCAATAGGGCGAGTGTAGTGCTACATATGTGGGGACCCTCATTTGAGGAGTGCCTGCCCACGCATGGAGGGTTATCGCAGATGCAACAACTGTGGCAAGGAGGGCCACTTTGGGAAGGACTGTCCCATCCTTGCTAGGGCAGCGACACGCCCTCCAGTTTAGACTCTCCACTAGCATCGGTGGAGGGATACAGGCAAAAGGCCTCAGGCGACAGGTAGAGTGTACGCTATGATCGGAGCGGAGGCTGCAAGCTTAGGTAACCTGATTATGGGTTATTGTTTGATAGCTGTGATGAAATGTTGTGTGTTGTATGATTTTGGAGCGACACACTCTTTTGTGTCAAATGCATGTGTGGAACGTTTGGATCTGCCGGTGTGCGAGCTGTAGTGTGAGCTTACGGTGTCTACTCCAGCGTCGGGTTTGGTCAGGACATCGTCTTTGTGTGCTAGGTGTCCAGTGGAGGTAGGGGGACACAAGTACAACGTGAATCTGATTTGCCTACCTCTACAAGAGTTGGAGGTGATATTAGGGATGGATTGACTCTTTGCCAATCGCATTCTTATAGATTGTCGAGAGAAGAAGCTGCTTTTCCCTGACTCAGAGGAGCCTAAGTTGTTAACATCTCAAGGGGTTCTGAAGGAACTACAAGAGGGCGTGCAGTGTTACATAATCTTCACACATCTTGAGGTGGAGAAAGAGGAGAGGACGTCGGTTATACCGATGGTGCACGAGTTTGAGGACATATTTCCTGAGGAGGTACCAGGGTTACCTCCTAATAGAGAGGTAGAGTTCTCTATTGACTTGGTACTAAGAACAGGTTCGGTGTCGATGGCCCTGTACCGGATGGCTCCGACAAAGTTAGTAGAGCTCAAGAAACAAATAAAAGAGTTGTTGGGGAAGTAGTTTATCCGGCCCAACACTTCACCTTGGGGAGCGCTAGTGTTGTTGGTAAAGAAGAAGGATGGAAGTTCACGCTTGTGTGTGGACTACAGGCAATTGAATAAGATGACGATCAAGAACAAGTATCCTCTCTCGAGAATTGACGACTTGATGGATCAATTGCATGGGTCATCGATATTCTCAGAGATAGATTTACGGTCGGGATATCATCAAATTCTGGTGAAGGCAGATGATGTGCAGAAGACGGCCTTCAGGTCCTGGTATGGACCCTACGAGTATGTGGTTATGCCTTTTGGTGTGACCAATGCTCCGGCGGTGTTCATGGACTACATGAACCGGATCTTCAGACTGTTCCTAGATAAGTTTGTCGTGGTCTTCATTGATGACATCCTTATCTATTCCAGAATTCAAGAGGAGCATGTCGAGCACTTGAGACTAGTGCTTGGTGTCTTAAGAGAGAAACAGTTGTATGCCAAACTGTCCAAGTGCGAGTTCTGGATGGAGGAAGTGCAATTCTTGGGTCATGTGATATCGGCGCAGGGCATTATGGTGGATCCAACTAAGGTTGAGGCAATGGTAAAGTGGGAGAGTCCCAAGTCAGCAACGGAAATCAGAAGCTTCGTGGGTCTAGCAGGCTACTATAGGAGATTCATAGAAGGATTCTCCAAAATAGTGGTGCCATTGACTTAGCTTACCCGGAAGGACCAACCCTTCACTTGGACAGACAAGTGTGAGGAGAGCTTTCAGGAGCTAAAAAGAAGGTTAACGAGTGCTCCAATCCTATGCTTCAAGGCAACTTAAGATTCATAGGAGAAACTACCCCACTCATGACCTGGAATTGACAGTTATAGTATTTGCCTTGAAGATTTGGAGGCACTATCTCTACGGTGATCAATTTTGAGTATTCAGCAATCACAAGAGTCTCAAGTACTTATTTGATTAGAAGGAGCTGAACATGAGACAGATGAGGTGGATGGAGTTCCTGAAAGATTATGACTTCGAGCTCCTATATCATCCGGGGAAGGCAAATGTGGTAGTCGATGCCTCGAGTAGGAAGACAGTGCACGTCGCGCATCTTATGATAAAGGAAGTAGAGCTACTAGAATAGTTCAGGGATATGAAGCTACAGGTGGAGTTGGACTCTAGACTCTTTAGATGTAGTAACCTGACTATATCTAGTGACTTCTTGGACTCAGTCAGAGAAAGACAGTTGTTGGATGCAAGTTTGAACAGAGTTAGGGAACAACTTGGGTCAGATGAGGCTAGAGACTTTGCTTTGGGTAATGATGGCATACTAAGGTTCCAGGGCAGGGTGTGTGTGCTTGATGACGCAGAGGTGAAAAGGTTAATCCTTGAGGAAGGGCATAAGAGTCGTCTTAGCTTGCACCCTGACATAACTAAGATGTACCAGGATCTCAAGGAAAACTTCTAGTGGTAGGGGATGAAGAAAGATGTGGCTCAATTTGTATCAACTTGTCTAACCTGTCAAAAGGCGAAGGTCGAGCATCAGAGACCTAGTGGGATCCTACAGCCTTTGGAAATATTAGTGTGGAAATGGGATAGCATCTCCATGGACTTTGTGACCCATTTGCCACAAACTTTTAGAGGGCATGACATCATCTGGGTTATAGTGGATTGACTGACCAAAAGTGCTCATTTCTTGGCAATGAACTTGAGGATGTCCATGGTCAAGTTGGCCTAGTTGTATATTAAGGAGATTGTGAGGTTGCATGGAATACCTTCGAGCATAGTTTCAGACAGGGATCCACGGTTCACGTCACGATTTTGGCAGACCTTGCAGAGTGCTCTAGGAAGCAAGCTCACGACGAGTTCAGCCTATCATCCCTAGACAGATGGTCAGTCTGAGAGGACGATCCAGTCACTTGAGGACTTGTTATGAACATGCATATTGGATCACTTGGGCGCTTGGGATGAAGTGTTACCGTTGATTGAGTTCACCTACAACAATAGTTTCTATGAAAGCATTGGCATGGCGCCATATGAGGCTCTTTATTGCAGGAAGTGTAGGACCCCTTTGTGTTGGTATCAGGACGAGGAAGTAGTACTTGATGGACCAAAGTTGTTGGAATAAACTACTAAGAAGGTGAGAATGGTGAGGGATAGGATGCAGACCTCTCAGAGTAGGCAGAAGGCTTATGTCGACCGCAAGAGAAGGCCTTTAGAATTCGCGGCCGGAGATCATGTGTTCCTAAGGGTGACTCCCGAACCACTGGTGTGGGAAGGGCTCTCCACTCGAGGAAGCTCTTTGCTAAGTTCCTTGGCCCTTATCAGATCTCGAGGAAGATTGGGCCAGTGGCTTATGAGATAGCCTTGCCTCCTCAGTTGGCAAATCTTCATCCAGTGTTCCATGTGTCGCAGCTGAGGAAGTATGTGTTTGATCCGGCTCATGTGTTGGAAGCTGAGGATATACAGATCAGGGAGGAGCTCACTGTGGAAGTACCACCTATCGCCTTAGAGGAGAGTCGAGTTGAAGAACGTAGGGGAAAACCTGTCAGTCTTGTCAAAGTCATCTGGGATCGAAGGACCAGCGACTCTACTTGGGAGTTGGAGGAGGATATGAGGAAATCATCCACGTCTGTTTGCCTGGTAAGAGTTTATTTTCGAGGTCGAAAATTTTTTCTTGTTGGGGAGAATGCAAGGCCCACTTATATTCTGACCCTTTAGTTTAAGGGCTGCCCCAATCTAATGGGCCTAAAGGCTGGTCCATGAGGCATACAAGGCCCCTAACTTCTGCCATTCTTGCGAAAACAGTTCCCTCACACCCTCATTTCTTTTTCACAGAACGCTCTGCTAGGGTTTAGCCCTAAGTCCTCTACGAGCTAGCTCAAATTCCTTTTCTACTCCATGTAAGTATCTTTTTCTAGCTCATACTGGTCCCCATTAATCACCCTTCGTATTTCCAGTTAGGGTTTCATGGTAACCTCATTTCTTAGTTCTGTTCCACCTTTTATTTCAGCTCTTTAGTTCGTTCCTAGAGTTGTTGTGCTCCGTAGTTGGTGTCGAGGTCCTGTGCTAGCTCAATCCAGGTAAGGGAAGCTAGAACCTCATTATCTGGTGTGATTGTGGCTTGTGCCATTTTTGGTTTCATGATTCTTGAGATTTTATGCTGTTGTGGATGCCTGGACTGTTTGGATATTCTGTTTGGTATATGTATATGTGTGATGCAGGCGCGAACAGTGGCGAGTGCTGATAATCTTGCCCAAGCGAGCTTGCCCCGCCTAGGCAAGATTAGCAGAGGCTCGCCCAAGACTTTCCATGCGAGTTGTCGCTCAGGCGACCAAACCCTTATTTTAAGCGAGAAGATGTCTCGCTCAGGCGAAGGGGGTCTTGCCTAAGCGAGACTGTGCAGAAGGTCATTGTTCTCATTGTCGAGCTCTCGCCTAGGCGAAGGGAGCTCGCCTAGGCGAAGGGAGCTCGCTTGAGCGAGAGTCCCTCTCGCTTGAGCGAGACCCTCTAGCCTGGGCGAAAAGCTGAGCGAGAATGCGTTCTGATTTTGTATTTTCTCTATTCTTGGGTGTTTGGCATGTGTTTGGTTGGATTATTATATAATGGCATGAGGTGAATGAATGTGCATGAGTGGGAGAGTGTATGAGTTGTAAATGAGGAACTTGGATAATTCTTGGCATGTAATGAACATGAAATGGTTGGTTATGAAAGTGGCATGGTTTTGATATGAGATAGAATTCCATATTCATGAATGGAGGATGATGTGTTGGTATGGGTTTGATCTGGAATATAAAAGGGGTTGATTATGAAAGTTGATATGAAATGTATATGCATGATAAATATTACTTGGCTATTTGAGTATGATTGGTATGGGGTTAGTACATAATTTCCTTGAAATCTCTAGGTGAGATTTCGGGGTCGTGCTTTAGTGGTCAAGACGTAATTTCATGACCCCTGTTAGTGGGAATTCATGGTGGTGCCCCATCTGTATAATTTGGTAAGGATTCAAGGTAAGGTTGCATCCTGACACTCTAAGGAGTCAGTTAATCTCACTTAGAGCGGACTGACTCTTGTGGTGAGAGTAGCAGGAGGCCTAAAACTCATTAAGGGCTAACCTTGTGTGTGGGGGATTAAGACATTGTAACACTTGTAACACTTAGCTCGGGGGTGAGCAGCTCGAGGGTGAGCAGAGATATCTACCACAAGTGCAAGAATCCGCTGAATCTAACTAAGTTATATGTATCTGGATGAGTCGCGTCGAGTCTTAGTGTATTGTTTGGAAGGTCATAACATGCTTGGATGATGTATATTTACTTGACTGTGAAAGAGTATATGATTGTATGATAAAACTATTTTTGGCTCTAGCTTACCATTTTGCTTGTTTGATTGCTTTGTATGTGGTCCTTCTACTTTTGCGATGATCATCAAATTATTGATGTTAGCAGATGCGAGAGGTACTCGAGGTTAACAAGAAAGGGATGATTCTGCTGCATAGTCTACTTGGACTGGATTTCTTTTATTTGGGCTTTTCCTCTAGGGCTACGACCCATGTTCCGTTTTAGCTTTTGGTGTATTATCAACTGCTGTTGTTTTATCATTGTACTTGTTTAGCATCGTGGTGTGCCTTTTATGTTCGAACTTCCTTTGGATAATTGTAAGGAGTAAGATTTAAACTCCTAGAGCGCATTTCTATATTATTTTGTGTGATGCTTCCTTTAATTAGCTTTATTAATTAAATGGGGTGTTACATCAAGAATAATTAAATCGGTTAACAAAGAGGATTACATAAAATATTAATCTATTAAAACAAACTTAAAACCTTTTTCATGTACTTTTTCTTCTCAAAATAATTTTTGTTGGTTAATATTAAGATTAGGCTATGTACAAAAACTAAAACTCTTTTAACTACTTTGAGTGTAAGACTCTCAAACACATACAATGAAAACTATAACATATTTCAAACATCAACATTATCAAAACAACTTCTCTAAGACTTGACCGACATTCTCTCCATCTTGTATGATAACCCATTTCTGATGCATGAACCTAAACATAGATTGGAGATGATGACACATTGCTTCATTCTTCAACCAGTTCATTCTTCAACCACACAGGTACAAGCATAAAATATCATAGACTTCTCCATTACTATGATATTTCCCACCCCAACATAAGATAAAAAAAAAAAATAAGTATGGACTAAAAAACTAGGAGTACATAAAATATATAAACTCATATCCAAACAAACATGCAACATTCTCCCCTTAATAGATTATTATTATTATTATTATTTTTATTATTAATAATATATATATATATATATATATATATATATATATATAACTAAAATCATATAAAACAACATGTTCCAAAGAAAAATAGAAGATAAGAATTATTCAAATAACTGTGGAATAATCTATTATAATTAATTATTAGCAACAGATTTACTTGGACAAATATTTTGATTTCAGAATAATATTCAATTATCATATTTCATAATCGATTATCTTATTGAGAAAACATAATGTCAATAAATTCCATATGTTTCTAATATGTTATTTAGTTATTTCATCCATTATTTCATTTAGAGAATCGATTATTTCATAAATCAATAAATTAAAATATAACCTGTAAATATAAAACAAGTATTAATGTATAACATAAACATGAAAACGGAGACTTAGAGACTTATTGAGAAAATATCAATTAATTGAAAAATCATCAACGAAATGAGGAACTAATGCATATAGATGCGACAATTAGGGATGTCAATGGGGTGGGTAGGGTACGAGTAGTAGTTCCCCCGTATCCTATCTGCTGGATAAATATTCGCCCCGTATACGTATCTATATTCGTCGGGTATTCGTTATGCGGGTATTCCGCCTATTTTTTTCATATCTACAGGTATCCACGGGCAATGGCGGATCTTCACCAAAATTTTTGGGGAGCCAAAATAATTTACTCAAAATTTATATATTTAATATTATTGTGACTAATTCAATAAAAATGAATACATGATCTAGTACATATATATTTATCAAAGAAATTACACAATCTAAAGGAATGTCTATCATTTTTTCATATTTTTGAACTCATGGTAATTTAATTATAATTAGATTTTTTAGTTAACTTTTTTCTATGTAAATAATCATATTATCTGCAAAATATTCATCTTCTGTTTTATTAACATACATTTGATTCAAAAAATATTCACAAGTTTTCATTTCATTGTTATGTGATAAATAACCATATTGTCATGTTTTCATCTTCACCGGTAGTTTCTCTATCAATTTTAAAAAATAAATTTATTCTTTTGTTTTTTATTAATATACCTTTTTAAAAAATAAGTTTAAGACTAAAAAATAATTTATCATAATCTAATCAAAAGTTGAGAGACATAATTACTAAAAAAAACTATGATAATCAAGTTACAATTAAAAATTGACTATGAAAAATCACATAGTACATTGTTTCTTCTTCTATATTAATAAAAAATTAATATACAAAAAAGTCATGAGATAAAAAATAATGTTAAATGTTAAACAAATAGTTCATTATCAAGTGAGATAAGAAAAAGTTACCTTATTTATTTATTTAACAATGGAAGAGAAAATATAAAAAGATGAGGATAGAAATACTGAATTTATACCTAACTTTTTTTTAGTAACAAAAGAAAATAAATAAACATAAAAGAAGAATACAACATATGAAAAACTCAAAAGATAATAAGAGAGAAAATAAAAAATATCTTAATAATTTTGTTTTCTTATATATTTAATTTTATATTTTATTATTTATTATTATACTTTATAAAATAAATAAAAAATACTTAATTTAATTTTTATTAATTTTGAATATAATATTATTTAATTTTAAAAAATATAAAAAATTTAAAAATTTAAAAGATTTAAAAAAAAATTTAAATGTAAAATAATGAATAAATAAATAAAAAAATTGGGGGAGGGGTGGCCGTGGCACTAGGGATGTCAAAAAAATCCGTATCCACGCGAGATTTATTGCATTTATCTTAATCGTGGTTTTTCAAATAAAGATTTATATTTATTATTGTCTTTAACATAATATAGATTTAAAAAATTTCTCTTGTTTCATATTAGTTAGATAATAGATATACTTATATCTGTGTTAGTACGCCCGTAAGTATTTATCCAATATTTATTGAATAATTTTGACATAAAAGTAAATCAAAATAAATAAAATATGATATTATTAAAAAATTTATATAAAAAGTATATATTATTGTCTTTAATATAAAAATATAATGGTCTAGATTTTATGATAAAATATTAAATAATTAAAGATATTTTAATAATTTAAAATATAAATAAATGTACAAGCAAAATTTTAATACTCATCCAAATCTCTATATTAAATTAATAAAAAAAATCTTCAATTTAACCATATATTTATATTCTATAAATTTGAATATTATCATACAGTTTGGGACATCACTTGAATGTGAGTTTATTTGTGATTCCAAACTTTATATTATATTTGAGTAGACAAGTTTTTATTATTATTATTATTACAATGTCAAATTGTCAACGGTCAAAGATATATAGTATGGGCAATTCATGGAACAAACCTTACTTTGACTGATGGTTGGTTGGTCAAATTCAAATGCCTTCCTCATGTCATATGTATCTCTTTTGACGTATTTGCCTTTCCTTTTTCTTCTGTCAAAATATAACAAAAATATCTTATATTATCAATCATTTGCTAAATTTTCTATAAATTTATTCATTTAATTATATATTTTATTAGAAACTTTAATTTACTTTTTTAATGTTTAAATTAACATCAATTTAATTTTTTTATTATGTACAAATATTCTTATAAGATAATATAATAGAAATGAACAAATTAATTCTCATATACATGAGATTTAATTAATTGGAAGTTTTAATGCTGTAAAGATAATTTGAATAAATTATTCAAATTAAATTAAATGTTTGTGACATATAATTGAAAGTAGGAGTGTGTATGGATTGGATTTTTAAATATCCAATCCAGATCTAAATAATTAGATCAAATTTTGGATTCATATATATTTTGCTGCAGAACTAATTTGAATTTTTTAAAATTTAGATTCAAATATTTGGATCATGTTTTAAATTTATATTAAAATATTTGGATGAAGTTTTAAATTCAAGATCTATTTTTTATAGAAGAATTTTAAATTGAATTTCGTAGAACTTGTGTTGTCAATTCAAACCAACTTGTCTCGACTCTCGACTCAAGCCAACTCGACTTTTAGTTCGGTTTGACCCCTTTCGACCTTTAACCCAAACTGGTCGATCTCGACTTTTGGACTGAGCTGACCCATCATGTCGCTCGGCCCAACCCGTCTTGATGTTGGGTCTAGGCCGAACCATCTCTACCTTTAGCCTAGCTGATCCATTTTGACCTTTGACCTGAGCATGCCAATGTCAACCAAATACGTACAGTGTAGTTATAATTCTCCAAGAAATGTTTTAAAATGTTTCAAAAAGGAATATAAGCATCATATCCCTTGGAGGAACTAGAAACACGAAACAATCCAATCTATCATCTTAAAGAGTTGTAGTCTGTTTGCCGCTTGTCATCATCTACTTCATGATCCTTTACTCATATATAACATACGATAATTGCATGTAAATATTACGTTACAAGACCATGAAAAATAGAGGGTAGCTAGTGAAAAATAAGCAAATACAACATATAACAATTCATCACAAACTCAAAATCAATAATTCACATCATGAAACAAATATCTATCATACAACACAACCATCACGACTTAATAATCACAACATAGCTCAACCTTTATGGCTCAATTTAACAACACATTTGACTCTACTACTAAAAATTTTCATATTTCATAGAGTTTTTCCTGTAAATTTCTTACAAAAATTTGTAAAAAAGGTGTTCCTTGCATTTTTTCTACAAATTTTAATTAGTAACTAATTCTTTTTGGGTAATTAGTTATAGTAGAATGTAACAGTTCGAACAAAAATTATTTGCAAAATGTTTTATGCAAAATATCCTCAACAAATTTTTGTGAAAAAATCAACTTAAATAACAACTAGTTTTTTTTTTACAAATTAAAATTTTGCAAATACTTTTCTTGCAAAATTTAAATTCTCAAGTAACTTCTTAAAAAAATCCCAACCTTTTTTTTCCTACAAAATTGAATTTGTAAATATATTTTTTCTACTAATACTTTTTGCAAAAAAAAAAAATTCTGAAAAAATTGATATAATAAATTTTAAAATATAGATAATTTTTATTTTTATACTATTTTTAAATGAGAAAACAACCTATAAATGATTTATTAATTTTACTAGTATTGATACTTAAAAAAATAAAATATGAAAATTCGTACTTAAAATAAATAAATAGAAAAAGCAATGTCTTAACGAAGCATTTTATTTACTGGTTATATTATTAACCAACTAATTAAATAATTTATGAAAATATAAAATAATTTAAAGATTCCTTAAATAAATTAACTATTTAACGTAAAATAACACCATAATTTCAAAATACATAAGTTTAATTAACTATTTATTTATAAAAAACTAAAATAAAATATTATGTTTACTAATCTATAATACCTCTTTAGTTGAATTAAAACTAATATGAAATTCTGCTGACATTAAAATATTTCTATAAATCCAAGCTACATGTATAATACCCATTTTGAAAATAACAACAGCAAAACTAGCATGATTGAAGAAAAACATCTCAGATTATTACTATACACTCACAACCCCTGACTATAATATATTTCACAAACATCAATACTATGAGATTAAAAATCATGTTCCATGGAGTTATCCATTTTGATATTGGTATATAACTCTTAATTAAACTTTCTAATTTGAATCATCACCGTACACGGCAGAAATTAATACTCTTCATATGTGTTGTGTTGGCTTGTTCTTTCCTATACCTAGGCGGTTAGGACCAGTATAACCAACTACCTAGTTTCAATCGCTAACTTATAGTCCTAGACTAAAAAAAATATAGGCAAACTATATAAAAAGATCATGAATACACAGCGGTCAAGGCAGCATACAAGCATGTACCGCCTACTCGTAACTTAGGAAATAATTGTTAAACTCCTAGAATCAAATCACAAGTTTGGTACTAGATTTTAGTCAGGTCCACGCAGGCCCAAAAGAGCCCTAGTAAGACCAATAAGGGCCCAGTCCATGAATAAGGTAAACTATGATTAATACTCTATAAATACAAGTGGACCCTAACAATTAAAGGTACGCATTAATTCCCTAATTTGTGATTTGACTTTTAAAAGCTCTTGTTGACTTGATCGCTGGAGTCTTTTCCGTAGATAAACCCAAAATTGGTCAATCCGCTCACATTACGAGAAGACACATTCAAACCGAAGAATAAAGAAGTATTCATCCCAAGGAGTCAAGGATTGGGTATTTAATTTGTGCTCCCTGATATTTTGTTATTGTTTTCGCAGGAACAATTGGCGCCCACCGTGGGGTTTGAGTTAGTATCTTACCGCAACAATCCAAGAACTTGTGAGGATGGTTTCAACATGCAGTAGAGCTAGAGTTTCAAAGAAGCCTGAAGCAGAACCAAGGGTGCCTGCAGCTAACCACTTGGATTTGGCCGCCATCCTGGAAGGACAAGCCGAGATGCAGCAAGACTTTGCTGATTTCAAGAAGCACAACACTGACAAGATAAAGGCGCTGAGACAGGAGAATTCAGGACTGAGAAGGAAGATAGAAGCATACCCCACCTAAAAGAGGAAAGATAAGGATGTCCTAGATGACTCCAGAACTCCTACGCACCAACCTACTAAAGAGGAAAGTGAATATAACCCCACCCACCATACAACCACACACTACACAACCACTCTACCCACCCATCATACAACCACCCACCATGCGCCCACCCTTCCCATCGCCCATATCCCACCTCACCACTACACCTCAACCTTCCCAACCATCATCTGGTACCCCATACCACCACATACGCACAGACACAACCATCCCTTTATTGACAGCATTACCGAAACTCCTCTCCCCAGCCAATGGGAAGCCTTTACTCTAGAACGCTACGCCGGGGACACAGATCCCGATAAGCATGTCAAAATATATGTAACACATGTTGGCCTATACATGAATGAAGATGTTGTTATATGTAAAGCCTTCCCCACCACCCTTAAATGGCCAACCCTATAATGGTTCACCTCCCTGCCCCCATACTCCATCGAATGTTTCGACACCCTATCCCACCTTTTCACAACCCAGTTCACCGGAAGCCAACCCCATAAAGCCACCCCTCTATCCCTACTCAGCATCAGACAGGAAAAACACAAGACACTAAGAGCTTTTATAGACCGATTTGGAAAAGCGACACTCCGAATGAAAAACTTAACGCAGGACATGATCCTTCAATGTGTGGCCCTCACACAGAAGCCTGGACCATTCGCAGATATTGTCTACCTCCGACCACCGGCCACTATGCACGAGCTCAAGCTGCGGGCCATAAACTACATACGAATAGAGGAAATGAAAACCCTACACACTGGATTATGTGCTGATTACCAACTCTCAGACCACAAAATCGACAAACCACTACAAGGACAAACTCTAGGTGTAGAGAGCCTCGACCCCCCTGATATTCAAGATATGCCCCTTGAGTGTTCCTCGATCTCGCATTCTCGATGAAGCCCTTCAAACAGACTTGATTCCTCCCTCTCACAAAACCCTCAACCCACTAAACGCTGATATTTTAAGACCTGTGGAAATTAATTAATTAATAAATAAATGCGGGTGGTGGAAACTTTGATGTCATTAAATGTTAATTGGTATGACGTGGAAAAGTACTTGCTCAAATGGTTGAGAGTACTTAATTATGTGAGAGGACTTAGGTTCAAGTCCTATGTATGTCATTTATGTGTTGTTTGGTTTATTATTATTATTATTTTGATAATATATTTGTGCCTAGTGAGTGATAGTATAATCATAGCATTTTGATAATTATCACTAAATATGAGTTGGTTGAATGGTTGTGTATTGAATTGGCGTTGGTATGGTCACGAGTTCAAATCTTGGTGGACATGTAGTATTTTGATAACCATAGCATTTTTTTGCTAATTTTAGCTTGGAGTGAATGTGAAAGGGCAAAGGTAAACCTAGAATAAGGAGCAGCGAAAGGGGCTGGAAAAATGGTATAAAACCTTAATTAAATGACCATTAAGTAGGTATAAAAGGTAAAATTTCGTTTTAGCACTTAAGCCCCTAATTAAGACACATATAAAAGGCCATTTTAGGGGAAAGGAAGGGTTTTGGCAGTGCTGCTAATTGAGTTTTGAGAGGAGAGCGAAATTAGAGAGTGAGAGGTGAGTTTTGGGGTGCAAGGGACTGAATTGGGAGAAAGGCTGAAGTAAAGCATTTGGTGAACAAGGGAACCTTATTTTGCTCCTCAACTTTTAATCAAGAATTCCAGGTTAGGGGAAGCTTTCCTTGCATGTGTATAAATTCTATGATGTGATTTTGTGTTTTGCTATTCACATTTGGATTATGCGTGTGGGGAATTACGTGATTGTGTGATGTGAGTAAGAATTGGTTGCTTGTTGTGGTTACAAAACCCTTGTATGCTTTATACGAATTGGGGAGGTAGGGTTTTGGTATTAAATGGTTATGAATGATTAAATCTCGATTGTTTGAGAGCTAAATGAATATAAAGCCTGTGTATATGGCTTGATTGTTGATATAGATTGAATGGTACTGGTTGAATTGTATAATGGCTTGGTTGTGGTTGTTTTCTGGTGCGAACAGGGGAGAACCTCTGCAAATTTTGCCCAAGCGAGTTACTCTTGCCTAAGCGAGAGTTATAGAATCTTGTTCCTGGTTTTGGTTCGCGCGTTTTGCTCAGGCGACCAGTGTTAGTGTTGAGCGACAGGCTTTCTCGCTCAGGCGAGAATGTCTCACTCAGGCGAGAATGGCTCACCCAAGCGAGGTCACGATAAGTCTTGCTACGTGTTACGTTCGAATCCTCGTCCAGGCGAGGGGTTTTGTGTTGAGCGAATGAGAGCCTCACTCAGGCGAGAAGGACTCGGTTGAGTGAGAGATCGTGGTGAAGTCACTATTTCACACTCGCCCAGGCGAGGTGGTTTAGCTTAAGCGAGACAGATAGATTCGTTTGGGCGAAGACCCCTAGCTTAAGCGAGAATGGTGAGAAGTCAGGTTTGTGTGTACTGTTTGAGATGGTTTGGTTGATTTTTTTTCTAAATATGAGAATTATATGCATGTGTTTGTGGTGTTTGGGCTTAAAGGACTAAGTCCATAGGATCTGGGATGTGCTGGATTAAGTCGCGAGTTAGGAGTTCGTGATGGGTGGACCGCATGTGGAACGGGAACAATTTAGTTCACCGAAGGTACTCTTGTTGTGATGAGTGAGTGAGGGAGTTCATCTCATGCTCAACTTGAGAATGCTGTGAGCGAGGGAGTTCATAGTAGGAAAGGCGGGTATGCGGTCTGGGTTCGAGTGAGGAGTTCGGATGACAGACGAGGGAGTCTGTGAAGCAGGACTACAAGCGGGATAGGCTTGTAGGTTGGACCACGAGCGAGGAAGGTCGTGGAAGCACATAAAATCTCAATAATTAAGAGTGCATGCATGAACTCATAATCTTTATGAATGGGGAATGGATATTTCATTATAAATGATTGAATAATTATGAACGGTCGGGTGAGATTATTTCATATTTATTTTTATCTTTGTGCATAGCTCACCCTATCTGTTTGTGTGTGGCGATGATCGGGTAACTTGTTATCCAGGAGCAGATGATGTTGTAGGTGAGCCAGTAGATGCTTAGTTGTAGAAAGTGGGAGCAGAGTACATGGGATTTGTGTATAAAGACTTTTATTTAATGTTCATGTAATTGATTATGGTTTTCATTACTTTGGATTTTCTTAATTATAAAAGTGAATTATAAGTATTTTGTGGATATATAGTGGATATTAATTTTAAAGGTTTTAAAATTTCCCGCATTTTTGGGAAATGAATTGATAATAAATGAGGTATTATTTATATAAATTGTTATTTTATTTATTGTTTTAAGTAATATCCTACCAGAATGTTACAGTTGGTATCAGAGTAAAAGTTTTGAAAATATTTTAAATATTTTGGGGCTTTTGGGGAGTGAGCTTATCGAATGATTGTTTGTTGTGTTTGATGACGATTGATGACGAATGCCGCCAATTACCTTCACAAACGCCAACTTCTAAGGCACAGATCCAAGAAAATGATTGCAGAAACCCCCCTCCAGCTCACACCGACATTACCAACACAAATCCTCCCCTGTTACGCCGCACCATAAATACCATATCTGGTGATTTCGCGGGTGGCATGTTTACCTCCTCCGCCAAGAAGAAGCACCTCTAGAGCATCTAGTCAGTCAACTATGTTACCCGTTCCCACAATTGATGACGAATGTCGCCAATTACCTTTACAGACGCTGACTTCTAGGGCATGGATCAAGAGCAAGACGATCCCATGGTTATCACCATAGAACTCGAAAACTTTGCAGTCAAGAAAGTTCTAATAGACCAAGGAAGTTCAGTAGACATCCTGTACTGGGTAACCTACAAAAAACTGCAACTCCCCATCGATGCGATGGTACCTTATGATGAGCCCATCGATCTTCATACAGTGCTCCGCAAAAGGTACCAAACCAAAACCATCCTCGTTCGATTATTGGTTGTCGAAGCACATACATCCTACAACGTTCTTCTAGGATGACCTTCCCTAAACACGTTGGGTACAATAGTATCCACACCCTTCTTAGCCATGAAGTTCCTATCCTCATCCAGTGACATTATCACCATCCATGGCGACCAAAAGAGCCTGTCCTTACCACTAACAATATTGAACGAAAGCCCGAAGCCAACCTGACCCTAACTGGCAAAGACCTAGACCCAAGAATAGGTTGTGACTCGCGCATTGAACCAGTAGAAGATACCAAAGCTTTGAAACTATCACATGGAAGAAACCTCAAGCTAGGTGCAGGTTTGAGACCTAGCGACCAACACCTGATGGAGGCAACAATGAAAAGTAACGCAAATTTGTTCGCCTGGTCCATAGCGGACTTGCCCAAAGTTGATCCCCAGGTCGTCGTCCACATACTATCCATTTATAGAGAGACTAGGTACGTCTCCCAGAAAAAGAGGAAGCTAGGAGAAGAGCAAAGTCTGACAGCTAAAATTGAAGCAGCTAAACTTGTAGAGGCTGGATTCATAGCTGAGGCCTACTACACAACTTGGTTGGCTAGCGTTGTCCTAGTAAAGAAAGCCAGCGACAAGTGGCGAATGTGTGTGGACTATACTGACCTTAATAAAGCTTGCCCTAAAGATGCATACCCCTTACCCAACATTCATCGGCTAGTAGACAGAGCAATCGAGAATTGTGTGCTTAGTTTCCTCGACGCCTATTCTGGGTACAACAAAATACCCATGATTCCTTCCAACATGATTAAAACCGTCTTCATAACCGAAGACGCCAACTACTTCTACAAGGTCATACCCTTTGGCATTAAAAACGTAGGCGCAACCTATCAAAGGTTAATGGATAAAGTGTTTAGCCACCTAATGGGCAAATGTGTCGAAGTATATGTAGACAAAATGGTTGTCAAGTCTTCAAGCCACCTACAACATTCAAAAGATTTGGCCGAAGTGTTCGCGGTCCTTTGAAAGTATAACCTCAGACTTATCATTGAGAAGCGTCTTCGGCTTTGATAGTGGGAAATTCCTAGGCTTTATGCTCACCCAACAAGGAATCAAGGCAAACCCTGAGAAATGCAAAGCTATAATCAAAATGGCGCAGTCCAACTAATGTTAAGGAAGTACAACACTTAGTAGGATGCCTTACAGCCATATCATGATTCCTACCCAAGTTAGCGGATAAAACCCGACCCATCATCCAATTCCTCAAAAAATCTGCGAAGTTCTCATGAGGAGAAGAATGCGAGCACATATTCCAGGATCTTAAAGGAATCCTAACATCCCCTCCAATCCTGCGAAAACCAGACACAAGCCTTCCATTGCTAGTATACGTTACAACCACTAACAACACGGTCAGCGTAGCGTTGGTCCAGGAATCAACCGGTGTTCAATATCTGGTGTACTTCGTCAGTCCATCGTTACAAGATCCAGAGACCAGATACCAAATGGTCGAAAAACTGGCATTTCATTGGTAAATGCAGCAAGAAGGCTTCGTCCCTACTTCCAAAACCATCAAATCATTGTAAAGACCGACTACCCCATCCAGAGAATCCTTCAAAAACCCGATCTAGCAGGACGAATGTCGGCATGGGTCGTGGAATTATCCGAATTTAACATCCATTATGAACTGCACAGACCAATCAAAGCCCAATGCCTCCTAGACTTCGTCAACGACCTCCAACAAACACCACACGAGGAACAATGGACCTTGTATGTTGATGGTTCCTCCATTCAGAAAGGAGTAGGTGCCGACATAGTCGTAGAGGGCCTAAACTAAATACTTATCCAAAATCCCTACATTTCACCTTTAAAACCTCCAACAACCAGGTCGAATACGAAGCAATCCTAGCCAGCCTCTCACTAGCACAAGAAGTTAGTGTATACGATGCAAAACTGATTCTAAGCTGATGGTGGGTCATCTCATAAATGAATTTAAAATCAAGGACGCAACACTCCTTCAGTACTGCCACTTGGTCGACAATATCATGAAATCTTGTTTCGATGAGGTAACAATACAACACATACATAGAGGAGACAATACGCGAGCAGACGCCTTGTCCCAATTAGCAAGTACAAAGCATAAAGGAAGATACAAGTCCCTACTACAACAGACACTAGTGGCACCCTCAACGACAAACACATGTTTAAACCTAGAAAGAGCTAACAGTTGGATGACACCATATGAGCATTACCTAAAAACTGAAAACCCACCTGATGGAGCCGATAAAGGATGGCTATCAAAAGGAGCACTATACACGTTGATTGGTGATGACCTACATAAGCGAGGATATGGACAACCCCTACTCAAGTACGTTACAAAAGAACATGCACATTATGTAATAAAGGAAATCCATGAAAGGATATATGGATACCATTTCGAATCACGAACCATGACGACCAGAATCCTAAGGGTTGATTACTTTTGGCCTACTATGGAAGCAGATTGTCACGCGTTTGTTAGGAAATGTATACCATGTCAGAAACATGACAATTTTATTCACCAAAAACATGAGGAATTGCATCCCATACTCTCCCCGTTGCCATTTGCAAAGTGGGGGATAAATATCATGGGATCGTTCACTCTTGGCAAAGGGCAAGTCAAATTCCTCATAGTGGGGATCGATTATTTCACAAAATGGATTGAAACTAAACTACTAGCCACCATCATGGCACAGCAGATCGAACAATTTGTCTAGAAGAGTATAATATACCGATATGGGGTACCACACACTATTATAACCGATAATGGACGATAATTCATAGACAAAGAGCTAGCCTAATTCTATACTAGCCTGGGAATCAAGCATATTACTAGTTTAGTAGAACATCCGCAAACTAATGGACAAGCAGAAGCTGCCAACAAGGCAATATTATTCCAGTTCTGCAAAAGACTAGATGGAGCAAAAGGGAAGTGGCTGGAGGATTTATTTGAAGTACTATGGGCTTACAGATGCACTCCGTAGTCTGCCACCAATGAGTTTCCCTTTAACTTAGTATATGGAACAAAAGCTATGATACCACTCGAGATCAGGGAACCATCCTTAAGAAGACATGTATAAGACCACAACACAAATCAACAGAATTTATACGCCAACCTGGAGTTACTAACAGAATTTCGAGAAAACGCAAATCAGAAACATGGCAACAAAACAAAGAACGGCAGAAAAGTACATCTTGAAGCTCCATCCATGGATGTTCATGAAAGGAGACTTAGTATGGAGAATGGCCAGCACAACAAGAAAGAAAGACGACAAGTTCTCGGCTATAGGATACGTGAAGATTTAGGGTAAGGTGCTTACAGGTTGGAGCAATTGTCAAGAGAAGAGATATCAACCACGTGGAATGCATCTCATCTCAAGTTTTACTTCAGTTGAACCAAAAAATGTAAACAAATAAACAACTTGTAACCTTGGGTGTACTCTTTTTCTTCACCCGACATTTTTGGCCAGAGAGTTAATAATGAGGCATCCCAAGATGATGAATAAAAGGAGGGTTATGTACATGTATATTATCGAATTATTAAGTTCCCCACCACTTACCAAAGTGAGTGGCCTGTGTCAAACACTCTCTCATAATAATTTCTTAAGTTTCCCACCACTTTTCAAAGTAAGCGGCCTAGGTCGAACATGCTCTCGTTAAAACAATAAATTCCCCACCACTTACTAAAGTGAACGACCTAGGTCGAACACTCTCTCATAATAATTTCTTAAGTTCCCCACCACTTACCAAAGTAAGTGGCCTGGGACGAACACGCTCTCGTTAAAGCAATAAGTTCCCCACCACTTACTAAAGTAAGCGACCTGGATCGAACACTCTCTCGTTAAAGAATGGACGCTTTCCTCCTTGACCCTCCATGGACGTGAACTTCAACCAATGACTCCTGCAAGTTGGGAACCTTAGTATTCTCGACATTTTTTACCTTCTCAGCTTGCTCCCTGTGCAAAGTCTTGAACAAGTTCAAGTTCTTCTTCCCCAACTGAGCCATGTGACCTGGAACGCAAACACAAATGATTATCTCTCTCACATAAACCCTAGCAATAAGAATAGAAATGATACCTTCCAAATCAACAAGTGGGTGAATGGATAAATAAACTCTAACTAAGCCCTTAAGGGAAATTTCGTACTCCCATCCTCATTATAGATATGTGAACGACACGGCTCCTTCACAACGACTTTAAAAAAGTTGTGCTTAAAATGTTTGAACAACTGTGAAAAAGCGTCCAACATACTTATACCCGACCGACTTACTAACGACAACCAAGTGACCGGACTCTTTGGGCGAGTATCATAGAAGTACATGAAGCACTATGGAGAAGGCCGAAGATAGAGAGACTAGCATAGCACATGAAAAGCCTAGAGATAACCCCAACTGTTAGGATGCAGCTGGGTATGCACGACGTTCAACAACTAGAGCACCCCAATGCTAATATCGTCAAAAGGAATCCGCACATGTAATTGCGAGAAATGACACATATACATGTAAAAGAACCCCTCCTCAGCAATCCCTTGATCATGGCAGATGCACTTAATCGCGCTCACTCGCTCCAATGATACTATATCTAGGGAAGCACCTATCTCAAGAACAAGGGTGCAATTCAACCATGAGTTGAGTATTCAGGACAATTTGAAAAGCGAGCACTAGGTCCTCATGTCTTCAACCACCCACTCGTATCTAGCCTATGCCGACAAACTACTCTCAGCTACTTCCTTAGACGAATCCATCTTAGTATCAGGTATGACATCGATCGAATCCCCCCCTCACCAGCCAGATGGCCACTACCCTCATTTAATGATTCTTCACTCCTACTACCCGACCCCGACGTAGACGTATTATCACTATCATTAGACATACCTTATATAAATGAAAGATGACGACATAAAGAAGGAATATATTGGACAATGACAAGCACAAATGATGCAAATTTCTCAGAATTATGCAAATGAGACAGAATGTGCAGATCCTATTCTCAACCACTATTTATAAGATGAGCCACGCTCTTAGTAATATTTTCCCGCCCAAATGTTAAGAATACGAAATCACAATTAATGGTGACTAAACAACTCCCTTTGATGCGACCCTTGACAACATAAGTCCTTTCACCTGCTCCCATGTCCTCTGAGAAAGTCTTAGCGATGTTACCACTTCTCAAGACTAGGGGACTACCATACCCCAAGGAATACCAAGAAAGGAGTAATTTTTCTTACAAAAAACACCAGAATAACACGGAAACCTTTGATATGACCCATCCTACCAAAGGCTAGGGGACTGATGTACTATACCTAGGTGGTTAGAACCGGTATAGCCAACTACCCGGCCCCAACTGCCAACTTATAGTCCTATAATAAAAGGAATATAGGCTAACTATATAAAAAGATCATGAATACATAGCGGCCAAGGCAGCATACGAGCAAGTACCGCTTACTCTTAACTTAGGAAATAATGGTTAAACTCCTAGAATCAAATCACAAGTTCGATACTGGATCTTAGTCAGGTCGACGCAGGTTCAAAAGAGGCCCAGTAAGACTAATAAGGGCTCAGTCCATGAATAAGGTAAATTGTGATTAATGCTCTATAAATACAAGTGGACTCTAACAATTAAAGATACGCAATTCATTAATTCCTTAATCTGTGATTTGACTTTTAAGAATTCTTGCTGACTTGATTGTTGAAGTCTTTTCCGCAGGTAAATCCAAAAACGGTCAATCTGCTCACACGACGAAAAGACGTATTCAAATCGAAAAATAAAGAAGCATTCATTCCAAAGAGTCAAGGATTGAGTAAGATTTAATTTGTACTCCTTGATATTCTATTATTGTTTCTGCATGAACATTCCTGAAGCGAAGCAAGATGTGAACTTTTTTAATCAATGACTTAAATCCCTTGTCATGCACTATCATTGACCATAGAGACGAACGAATAGAGTACAGTCAAGGATCGGTTCCCGAGTTTTCTTGCATTTACATGTGATGATCAATACTATTATCACTTGCATTGCTTCTTTAAAATTAAGATTGGTTTTCAAATAACCCCAGACCACAGAAGTTGGAATCATTTTCAGGTCTAGTCTGCATAAGATGAGTATTAACTACTGTAGTTATATTAGGAACAGAAGAAATAGATTCAAAAAAGATGCTCGGTTAGAGGTCATAGATGGTGTATTAAAAGAGTCAAGTGTAATAGTTATTGGTCGGTGAAGGAGCGGAAGAATTTTGTGGTGGTTTAAGAGTGACACTTATACTAAAATATAAATTAAGATCTTTGACAAAATTGGGTGCATTAGGAAAAAATATACATACGGAAAGCCATCTTCATTAAACATAACATCTTCATAGATATAAATGTTGGGTATTTTAAGGGAGGATTATTGAAAAGATATAACACTAATAAAACATGAGCATAATTCATACATAAGAAATTGACATCTCACCCAAAATTTTAAATAATAAATATATGGATTTTCATGTTATAGTGTTAAACTTTTTTATTTTTACTTAATCTGATACTTAAAATCACACTTGTATACCCAATAATAAACACTCAAGTCAGGTATAACAGTGAATATCCAAACATTCCTCATATTTCAATGTTTGAATAAAATATGGACGTAATAAAACCAACAACAAATGATAGTATAGTTTTCATTAAATAACTTGGAGCATACTTACCTCCATTTTAGATTTTGCAGCAGATCGTTAAATAATTTTTTAAATTAAAATAATTATTTTATCAATATTATTTTTAAGTGATCATTTATTTAAATTTAATTATTTTTTAATTTCAATTTTTTAAACTTAATTTTTTTTTCATTAATAAATTACCTGCAAAAATAAATAAAAAATACTTACAATAAAATTATAAAAATTATTTATATCTAATTTTATGATTATTATAATAACAATAATAATACTTTATTACTTTTATAATGCATATATTTTTACTAGTGTTTATAAAATAATTAATATACAAAAGATGAGATAAAAAATTATATGAAACTAATATTTTATTATAAGTGGGATAAAAAAATATTTTTTTTTCTTCAACAATCAAACAATTCAAATAAAAAAGTAAGAGCAAAAATAATAAATAACTTAAAAGACAAGAAGAGAACAAATAAAAAAATTTATTTTAATGAGATTTAATTATATATTTTACTATTTATTAACATTAAGTATCGTACTTTATAAAATAAATTAAAAAACTATCTAATTTGATTAAAACTAATTCCCATTATTCATACATAGAAGTTTGCTGAGACCATGATGATACCTTCAGACTCCTCCTGAGAAGATCAGTCCTGTTTATGTATACGTAGAATAAACATTAACAATATTTGAAATGTAACATAAAATAATCAAAATTGTGTAACTCTATCATATGTCCAAGCGTTATCAGAAGAAGATATGTCTGCAAGGTGCTAACGTCTGTTGGTCAAAGAAGCACTTGCATCTATCATGATTTGATGCTTAAGAAAAACAAAACGGAGTTTGAATTTTATTATAAATCCAAAATCAGATATTTTCTGTTTTATTGATGTGAAAAAACAGACACGTGCCTTTCTATAATTTTGGTTTTTATAGTATATGTCATTATTAAATATAATTAGTTTGACATTTCTACCAATGAACGATTAATTTGATGTGTTTGCAATGCATATCCGTCATTAATCAAAGGTAACAATAAAGTAAGTTTTTCTTGATTTGTTTAATACTTGGCATATTGTCATTATTAATAGCATAATGAGGACGTTTTTAAGCTAGTACTAATTAGTGATTACATTACCTATTATTTTGGAAGTTCAGAGGGTCCACTAAAAATGGATTTGACTAATATTTTGGAAAATATTTACTTACTTTGTCATAAAAAGTGTTTGACTGGCAAACAAAAGGAATAATCAATTTTTCAGTATCTCCTTTGTTTCTCGTAATCATTTTTCTCCTTATGGACTTTACACTAAAAATTGGATAGATTTTCCGTATAAGTAGACAACGTGATGAAAGGAGAGGGGAGACAAACATTGATACTTCAAGAACACTCATATACCATATATCCTAACCCGCATTCTAAGTTCACCTAATATAAAACCAGATAACTAGTTTAGAGAGCAATTAAAAAATAAAATAGTTTAATAAAAAGTAGAGATAAAAATTTTGTGTTATGTTTAAATCCAGTAACTAGTTTAGAGAGTAATTAAATATAAAGTAGTCTAATAAAAAGTAGAGATAAAATTTTGTGTTATGTGTAAGACCCACTTTAAATATGTTCTAATGTTTAAGGGCCTATCCTAATTAGTTGGGTCTGAGGCTGGTCCATAGGGTGCGCAAAACCCCTAAATCAGTCTAACACTCTCATTTTCTGCCACTTTTCAGAAAAGACCCTCCTCCTTCCTCTCTTAGGGCTGCAACAACTCTCTGCTAGGGTTTAGCCTCTAGTTCTCTCCAAGTTAGCTCAACCCCATCCCAATATAGGTTCATCTTGATAACCTCGTTTCCCTTCTGTTCCATTATTTTCCAACTCACTAATCTGCTCCTAGAGCTACTGTGCTCAGTTGTTAGGTGTATGAGTCTTTTCCTAGCTTTTCCAGGTAAGGGAAGTTAGGATTTCGTGTTTTTTTATGCTATTTTCTGTGAGGTTGAACTGTTTTGTGTTTTTAAAAGCTTGTATGGTGTTGTTGATGGTGTAAAGAATGTATGGTACGTGTTTGTGGGTTGAATCTGGCTTGTATGCGTGAAATAGTGGCGAGAACTGATATTCTCGCCCAAGCGAGCTTGTCTCGCTTTGGCGAGAATAGCAGAAGCTGGCCCAAGTTCCTGCTCGAACTCTCGCTCAGACAGAGAGTTTTCATTTTGAGCGAGGTGTCATCTCGCTCAGGCGAGAGGGGCTCGCCTAAGTGAGAACTCGTGAGAGCTTGCTTGTGTTTTGGTTGGTTGTATCTTAGGCGAGGGACCTCCCATTTGGGCGAGGAGTGGTCTCGCTTAGGCGAGGAAGGCTTGCCCAAGCGAGAACTCGTGAATTCTGCAAGGACTCTCTGTTGGCAATCGCCTAAGCGAGGGCCTGTAGCTTGAGCGAAAGATATCTTTCGCCTAAGCGAGGGCCTGTAGCTTGAGCGAAAGACCTCTTTCGCCTAAGCGAGGGTCTATAGCTTGAGCGAGACTAGTGCAGGAATTTCTGTTCTCTTCCTTGTTTTTGGTTGTTGGTTGTGTGATTGATTTGGGAGTACCTTATTTAAAGTACGAAGTATGTGAATATGCATGAACTATTTGATTGTATGGGTTGGAGCTGATGAGTTTGGTATGATCTTTTGTATGGAACCTGATTGAATGGTTGGTTGTGTATATATATTGGTATGAGATTGGGATGCATGATAAATTTATGTTTGGTTGGTGAGACATGACTTTGGTATGGTTTATGACGTAATTCCATGAATCTCTAGGTAAGATCTCATGGTGGTGCCTCATGGTCAGGACGTAATTCCATGACCCCTATTAGTGGGAGTTCATGGTGGTGCCTCATGGTTAGGACGTAATTGAAGGTTTCGTGGTGGTGCCTCATTATATAATTTAGTAAGGATTCAAATAAGGATTGCATCCTGAAACTCTAAAGAGTCAGTTAGTCTCACGTAGAGCGTACTGAGTCAATTGGTGAAAGTAGCAGGAGGCCCTAGTCTTTGGCAGGATAATGGCCTTAGATGTTTGAAGGCTAACCTTGTGCGTGGTAGGGAGAAACACATTGGCAATTGGCTCTGTAGAATAGTAGAGGTCACCTCAAGTGCAAGCATCTAGTGAATCTGACTGATTATATGTATCCGGATGATTGAATCTTAGTGTTTTATTTGGTTGTCATGACATGCGTGGTTGATTTATGTATCTTTGACTTTTAAGTTGCATGCTCAATTCTATGATAAACCATTTTTACTCTACCCTTTCTGTTTGCTTGTGTGTTTGTGTGTGGTTTTTCTCCTTTTGCGATGATCATCAATTTATTGATGTGAGCAGATGCGAGAACTCCTCATGGTCATCAGGATGATGAAGATTCCACTTCTTAGCTTGTCTTGGGTCAGATCCCGCCTCTTCGAGTTTTTCTTTTAGGATTGTGGCCCATGTATTACCTTGCTCTTTGAGCATTTGTTTTGAATACTGTTGAACTATTATTCTGTCTTGTTAATGGCATCGTGGTGTGCCTCAGTTTTTTGTTCCAAGTGTTTTGGATAACTATAAGGAGTGACATTTCCACTCCATGACAATGCCCTTTTATTATTATGTGTGATGTTTTATTTAATTGTGTTATTATATAAATGAGACGTTACATTATGTTTAACTCCAATAACTAGTTTAAAGAGTAATTAAATATAAAGTAGTCTAGTAAAAAGTAGAGATAAAAACTTGTGTTATGTTTAACTCTAACAACTAGTTTAAAGAGCAATTAAAATATAAAGTAATCTAATAAAAATTAAATAAAAAAGTGTGCTATGTTTAACTACAATAATTTTGAGATTCAAACTACAATAATTTAAATTTATTATCTTAAATCTATATCCATATTTTTGACTTTTAAATATTATTCATTTAATTGGATTTGTATTGGATTTAGATTGGATATTTTTTTTTATTTTGAAAATAAAAAATCAAGATGTGTCTAAGTTGAACTAAGGTGAGTGAGCACCATTTTGAATGAAGTCGCCCTAGGTCCAAGGTTAAGTAGAGTTATCCTACGACGAATTTGAGTTGTGTTAGTACTAGACAAACATGGAGAAAAATGGACTTAGGTAGAGCCATGTATATCCAAGATGAAGGTTGAACATAATCAACCTAGATATAGTTGAGTTTGTTTGATTGAAGGTTGGTTGATAAGTCTTAAAACGTTCAAATTTTTTCTAGATTATTTGTATTAGTTTGGGTTATTTTTAGTGTTCAATTAATAGTTTTTAGTTCAAATTTATTTTAGAGTCGTAGAATTCTAGTTTTTATAAAATTGTGTTAAATAAATCTTTTTAGATCACTTTTAGATTAGTTCTTAGTTTTTCAAACTTGTAGTCTTAGTATAGTTGTCGATCTAGTGTACTTAGTTTGCATTTTAGGTTTAGTGTGCGCATTAACCTTAGGATAAATTACTTATTTCATTTTAGGAATTTTACATTTTATTTTATTGTTGGTAGCTTCAATATGTTTCTTTTATATAATTCTATACTTGATGTTAGGATACGATATTATATTTTCTTAGGCAATAAAACTTAGTTTTAATTCCAGCTTATACTTAGGTAGATTTAGTTATTATAGTAATCTCCTCTAATTATCCTTTAAATAAATTTAATGTCTTTGAGATATATTTGGTTGTTATGGAGATTTAAAAATATTTAAGAAGATCTTGTAAGATATCAAAAGATTTCCAAAAGATTTGGCAATTATCATTTTTAAATTTTCTCCATTATAATTAAGTAACATAATTATTTAAAGGGTTAAATATGTTTTTGGTCCTTTAACATTCAGTGAACCAATTAGTCCTTCATCTTTTGAAATACGCAGATTTAATCTTTTTAATCAAATCTTGTTAAGTTTATTTGACATTTCAAGCGCGTTTCATAATAGTATTTAACTTAACATTAAAACAAAAATGTGTCAAACAATATAAACAACTCAAATACAATCCTGAAATGTGTACGAACCATCAAATAAACCTAACAAAATTTGATTAAAAGTACTAAATCCACGAATTTCAAAAGATGAAGGACTAAATTTGTCCAAAGTTTCGAAATGGACTAATTTCAAAATTCACTAAAAGTTAAGGGACCAAAAACATATTTAACCCTTATTTAAAAATTTCTAATAAAATGTCTAAAGATATATTTGCCTCAAACTACTTTTTATCATAAACATTATTGAATTATCAAAAACAAGAAAAATCACATAGTCCATTTTTTGTTGCTTGTCCTCTCTTCCTGGCTTAGCCAAATTTAGTTTGGCTCATCCATACTTCTTCACTTTTTCATGTTTTTCTTGCCTTCTTCATGCAATGCTTGACTTGAATTTTGTGGTTGTGATTGTTTGATATTCTTGGATTTATCTTTAAGGTCACATGAAGCTTTAATCATTTTATGTCCACACCATCATGAGCTTAACTTAACTGTAATTGTACTAACATACATCAAAATATCCAAAGAACATTTATGCAACTAAAAACCTATTTTTAACATATGTTTATATCTCATTCTTCATAAACCTAATTATAACAAATCCTAATTTAATTAATATTTTAAGCCCACAAATCAATTATGAAGCCGAGATTAATGGTTAAATGAGGGCATAAATGTACACTCATCACAAACTAGATATAGCAGGAAGGATGTTGAAGTAGGCTATCGAACTCTTAGAATATGACCTCGTCGAACAATCTCTTCAATTTTTATTTAAAAATAGCAACAACCAGAAAGAATATGAGGTGTTCATAACAAGTATGGTGTTGGCATGGGAATGTGCATAATCTATTACATAACGAAGAACGATTCACTCTTAGTGACCGAACAAATTTTATAAGAGTATCAAGTAAATAATCCCCATTTGGCTCAATATTTAACCCTTGTTCGAACTCTAATCAAGGGGTTTAATGTTTTTCAACTCAAACACGTCCCTAGGGAGCAGAACATTAGGGAAAACCTTTGGGACAAGTTGGCCAATTCCTCAAAACTAAGGAATTTGAAAACGATAATTCAAGAGCATTGTAACCAATTCCTGGTAGATAATGTGGTTCCACTACACGGAGTGAAGGTCAAGGAACTCAAAAAATGTATACATGTATACTTTAGTGGATGGTTATCTTTTTCGTTATAGTTTTTCCAGACCTTTGTTACATTGTTTATCCGAAAAGGAGGTGCCACATGTAATAGAGGAACTACACCAAGGAATAAGCGATATTCTTCACATTGGAGGTAGAACCCTAGCCAACTACTGTTAGCCCACGTTAAGGGCCGATTTGATGGAATATGTGAATAAATGTGATCAATTTCAAAGGCATGTTGAATGGCATCTCACCCTAGTCGAGAAATCACACTCAATCACCACTATGTTGTCTTTTCATAAATGGGGTATCGATGCTCTCCACCCTTTTTTGATACCGATCTAGCAGTTGAAATTCTTATTAGGGGTCGTATAATATTTAACTAAGTAGATCAAAGCAAAGCCTATAACCATCATCTCAGCTTCAAATATGCAAAATTACCCCTGGAAAAACATAATTTGTAGATTCGATTCACCATGTAGTATTTTCTTGGATAATGGAACCTAATTCCTGAGCGGTCATGTTTGTCAAATGTGCCACTCTTTAGGAATTCAACAAATCTTTTGGTAGAGCATCCCCAAACCAACGAGAAAGTTAAAGTAGTGAATATAGTTATACTCCAACAGTTGAGGAAAAGGAAGCTAGCCAGATTAGATCCCTTAAATCATGTGGCCTTGTGACATCACCTTTAATCAACCACGAAAGTACTTCATTCAGCTTGGTCTATGGAACAGACGCAATACTTCCGATCTAAGAGTTGTCCATCTAAGCACTAATATTCTTAACACCTCAAATAGAAAAGGGAGTAAGCACTTAAACAAGGATATTGAGTGAAGCACTTAAACATTAAATGGAGTGTTAATATAGGAAAATTGTGCTTTCAAGAAACTTCAAGGTATCAGATTTAGTATTGAATAAGGCACAATTGCATCACATGACCAACAAGCTTGCTTCCAAATGGGTCGGACCTTACTGGATAAAAAAAAGTGATTGCGAATGAAGCATACAGGCTTGAGACTTTAGATGGAGGAGAGATACCTCAAACTTAGAATGCCTTCAATCTTCGTTATCATTTTAGTTAATGATATCTATGTAAAGGGGCTTGACACACTTTTCCCTTGAACTTCTTCGCTAAAAATAAAATATTTTTTTCTCAAGGTTTTTATTGAGCTCAACTTCCTTTCTTCCAATAAAATAACCATTTCTTTGAAAGCTTGTTTTCCATGACAACATCAACCCTTGTCTTGACCAGAGGCCATCTTGGCAAGACTAAGATTGGCATCAACCTTGGCTCGGCCATAGGCTGCCTTGGCAAGACCAAGTAATACATCGACATTGGCTCAACAAGTGGTCGTCTTTATAAGACCAAGTTTGACATCGATCCGGGCTTTGTTAGAGGGTGCCTTGGCAAGACCAATTGCAACATCGATATCGACTTGACTAAAGGTCGTCTTGCAAGACCAAGTTTAGTATCGACCCTAACTCGGCCAGAGGCTTCCTTGGCAAGACCAAGTGCGACATCGACCCCAACTCAGTCGGAGGCCATATTGGCAAGACCAAGTTTGACATCGACCTTAGCTCGGATAAACGTGGCCTTTCAAAGATCAAGTGCGACATCAACCCCAACTCAGCTAGAGGTCCTCTTTGTAAAACCAAGTTCGAAATCGACCCCTGGCTCTACTAGAGGCTACCTTGGCAAGACCAAATGGGACATCAACTCTAGCTTGGCTGAAGGCCGCCTTAGCAAAACCAAGTGCAACATTTACCCTGGCTTGGTTGGAAGCCATCTTGGCAAGACCAAATTTAGCATTAACCTTGGTTTGCCCAAAGACCGTTCATGCAATATTAAGAGCGATATTGACTAAGAGTTAAAAAGTGTAAATTCAAGATAAGTTTAATTAGGAAGTATAAACAAGCATTCAAGGTGAAGAAAACCATGTTGCGATAAAGTTACATAATCAAGCATACATTGGGTTTGTTTCCTCAAAAGTACACATAATTACATAATCACGTAATCCTATTTGTCAATCTCCATTAGTTGGCCATCTAAGACTATTTTGCAAGGATCCACCACTAAAAGGTCACACTTTGAGAAAAAAAAACACCTTTACTTGCTCTAATGCTTCGTCAAAACTTGACCTAAAGGAGGTAGCAATTTCATTCTTCAAAGCATCCTCAGTGGTTGCCCAACTTTTTTCCTTCTCAACAAATGCAGAGGTTAAGGTGTCAGTGTTTTTCTTATCATCTTTCGCATTTCGCTTTAAAGAGTCTATCTTTTTTTCTAATTCTGAAATTTGAGATCAAAGTGTCTTACCCTAGTTATTCAGGCAAGCAATTTCATTGTTAGCTTCCAGTAGTTGATTTGATTTGGGTTTTATTTATCGAAGCTAAACTTTGGGACTTAGTTCGAACCATGCAAACCATGATGACCGCTCTATTTAGAAGATATTGAAGGACTTCACATAGTGAATCCAAGTCGTTATTCTCCAAGTCGAAGAATCTTGGACGAACAAATTGAGTAGTTGATTGTGTGAGGAGTGAAGAAACATGGGATCCCAAAGCTATTTTGATGGGAGGATATGTCTCTCAAGGTGGGAACATCATGAACCTCAAGAGAAATATGCATCCTTTATCTATCAAATTTGGAATGAGCCAAAGTTTGGAGAATGTTCACTTTCGACTTAGCAACATTTTTGTCTCTCTTTCTCTTAAGAATGGAATCCTCAGAGGTGGTCTCACCTTCTTCTGAGTGAGTGGCAACCTTGCTAGGCCTTTCCTGAATTTGGACACAATTATAAAAGTGAAACCATTATCAACAATTAATCTTTCAGAGAAACAACAAATAAATAAAGATGAAGTTGTTGGATTATGAAAATAAAAAGAAGAAATGAAAATTGAAAAGTAAAAGGACGAATAGATAAGAATATACTAAAATAATGTTAAAATTAAATTGCTGAAATAATGTAAAAATTACAAAATCGATAAAAACAAAAGTTCAAAAGTAATTAAAAGATAAAGTAATATAATGGCCGGATGATATGCCTGATGTAACAATATCAAGAATAATCGAAAGGAATAAAATGAAATATTCAAAGTAATAACTGTTAGCATAGAGAAATATTACAATATGTATAAATTAATATAACGAGAATAATTGAAATGAAAAAATAATGCAAGGCCTAATTGAATACTAATTAAAGTTGAAATGAAGGATTAAAGGAAATTAACGGATGGAAAAAAGAAAAGAGAATGCCGAATAAATTGTTTTTATTTACTTATCATGGTTAATGCATTAATAACTTATGGGGATGAATGACGAAGAAAGAAAATTGCCAAATCAAAAGGCTAAGAAAAATTAGAGATATGCAGTGGATGAACGAATTAAAGCCAAGAAGAACAAATGAAATGAGATATAGTATTAATAATTGACTAACTTGAAGCGAAGCTAGTAATGGTTGAGAACAAGTATTTAAATGTACCAACCTTAAAAATTGTGAAGCTAGTAATGGTTGAGAACAAGTATTAAAGGAATATGAATTAAATTAAATGTATTAAAACGAAATTATGAATTGGATAAGGTGCAATGCCATGGATTTATGAATTGAAATTTCAAGACTGGAATTAAAGGTATGAATTCAAAATTATGCCATGATTAAATTGCTAGGCATGTAAAGTACTAGGAAAAAAAATGCTGAGAACTGAAACTAAGAAATTTTGGAATTTAAATTACCTTGAACGAATGCAAAACAAAAGTACTGTGGCTCTCCCCTGAACCAAAATAGACTATCTACTACGCTAAAAGTTATTAAAACAGACAAAGTAGGAAATTAGTGGCTGGAAAATTCTATTTTGAACCTCCCAGGGTGTGTTTTTGCCTCTGTCAAATATTCTATTTATAGTGACCCAAAAAAATCCAAATATTAATGGAAAAATAAAACGGAAAACAAACTTTTCACATTAATGTGTGAATTATTGACTAGTAAAAGATGAAGCCGAGAATGGAATTGGGCCTTGATATTGCTGAGACGGTAGATTGTTCGTGGCATGAGCACTGTAGTAAATATTGAATGGCTTGGGCTTGCATATCTGAGCTGGAGCGATGCACATTTTGAATGGGCTGGACGGGTTGGTTTTATGCATTGGCTTCAGGGAGTTTTGTTCTTGCACTCTCAAAATTTCTTCTGCACCCCTAAATCTTTTTGAAATTCCACAACTTACCTTTGACTTTGATTAGGTGCACTAAATTTTTTAAAATTTGAACCTCACCCTCTCTTTTATTTAATGAGAACAAACTCAATCCCACATTTTCCACATTTTTACCCTAGCATCGTCCTCACCCGCAACCTTACACTCTTCCCTCTCTTTTCTCCTCTATTGTGCTTCACGTAGTTCTTCTTCTCTTCTTCCAACATTGCTCTCCTCTTTTCTTCTCCTTCGTCAAAGGCACTTAATTTGATAGGTAATATTCATCTTCCTCTTTTGTGTTTTTTGTTGTTTTGCATGTGCTCTAATGCCATGTTTATGTTGTAGTTTACGAATGATTCGAAATTTGAATTTTATGATATTTGGTAACTAGTTTCGAAAACCCTAACCAAAAGTGGACTTCCAGAAGAGAAAACTAGTTTGGAAAACTATAATAGAAGTTGACTTCCGTAAGAAAAAAGAAAAGCCAGAAATAGATTTCTGTAAGTGAAAAAATGGTTTCGAAAACCATCACCAAAAGTCAACTTCCGTAAGGTTATCGTGGGTCCTAGATGTGGAGAGCTTTCCGGAAGTGGGTGAAATTGGGAATCTAACTTTCGAAAGTCGACTTCTAGTTGAGTGTGTTTTCGAAAATTGAGTTCTGGTTCTTTTAATTTAAATTTTATTTATTATTTGAAATTTTATTATTTTTTTATTGTTTTTATGTTGTAATTTTTAACTGTGATTAATTTTAATTTTGATATGTTTTTGAATTTGCTTATTATAGATACGGCTAGGACAAAAGGAGCATCAGTACCTCGTGGCGGAAGTTTTTCATATATTGAGGCTTTTGAGCAAGATCCTAGACATAGGCCCATGACATCGCTCACAAAAGAGGCAAGGGTCGACATGGAGAAGCTAGTCCATCAGTAGGTCATGGAGAAGGTGGTCCATTATCAGCTCATGAAGAAATTGGTCTATCATTAACTCATGGAGAAGCTAGTCCATCATCGACTCGTACTGATATTTATCACGAAAAGAGAATGTTATTCAACATGAGGAGGTTGTTTCAGAGCAAGAGGGAGGATTTCCTGGAGGACCCGAAGATACTTCTTTGTTGACTGGGTATGTTAATCATGTTGCATGTGCTATTTGGGGTGGCCATATTAGTATAGTACTTTAATAATTTTTATGTTGAAATTGATGGATGAATTTAAAATATTTGTATAATGATTTTTATTAGAACCGAGTGGACATGAAGTTGGTGTCTCATGGCAAGAAATTAAAAAGATTCAGAGTTTGTCATGAAGCTATAAACTATTTGTTCAAAATTCTGGGTTGATGCCACTATGTAATATATGTTATGAATGCCAACAACTTTCATCCTTCTTTTGGAGAGATGAGCATGACACTAGATGGCGCCTTTGTCCTCCTACATTTGCCTATAATAGGACAATTTTGCCCAAACAAAGCACTAGAATTCAATGCTACTTTGGAGTGTATGATGGATCTTTTAGGCATTGAACGAATGAGCGTGTCATCTAAGCTCATGCAATGGCGTGGTCCCCATGTAAGACTGAGTTGATTGAGAGACCTCTACATTGAGTGTTGTGAGAATCAATAGTGGAAGTTTGTGACATGGGCATATTTGTTGCATCTTATTGGCTACAACATTTTTATGGATAAGAGCGCTACCTACATCATTGTCTCGTGGTTGAATAAGTTTGTAGATCTACAATCATGTGGAAGGTTTTCGTGGGGAGCTGTTGCACTTGCACATCTTTATAAGAAGTTTGACAATGTGAGCCTTGCACACACGAGGCAATTAGCCGAATATCTTACTCTTTTACAGGTACAATTTATTTTTATTTGTTTTTTTCATGTTTATTACTTGATTGTTGAAATACTTTTGCATTTGTTTGTAGAGTTGGATATATGAGCATTGCCCGGGATTGGAAGGAAGTAATTACTGGATATTTATGATGAGTAGAGATTTCAGGTGACACGTATTTTGACTCCTAGACTAAATTGTACTTTGCATGAGGTTAGAGCACAGTTGGATGCATCAACATATGATGGGGTCGTGTGGAACCCGTATGCATCTGTATCACCATCGCTCAATTCACTAGCTTCATTCGGGTGGGTGAAATAACTCACTGTCATCTACCGAAACGTGTGTTGCACCAATTTTGGTTTATGTAGCCCATCTCGAGGTCTCCACTAGCTGTGCCTAATGCCGACTTAACAAACATTGAAGGTCGATGGATACACTTCTTAGATCATGTGTTGATAGGTGTGTTCCAGCAATGTCTCCTAATGTATATGTGGACGGATACCTGTAGTGGTTTAGACATGTATCTCATTCGTATATAATTCGGGGTACTCATGAAGATCAATCGAGTCTAGTTCCCCAACTTTGACGACATGTACCAGATGATCTTCACCTCAAAGGAGATCACCAGATTCGTCATCCGATTTATTAGTAAGTAACTGAAAAACTATATTTGACTACATGTAATGTTTTGAATATAATTCATTTGATGTTGTCATTATAGGGCGTTATTAGACACATGTCGTCCATCTTACAGAGGATGATAGACTGTCACGATGTTAGTGAGGGGACAGTAGCATGGGAGTAGACTAATGAGGCGTTATAGATAGGTTGCCAAGCAACCGAAGAATATGCCAGTAGTAACAGAAGAGCTCAAAATGTGTGAGGGAGACGCTCAACTAGTTCTAGATAGGAGACTTTTATATATTGTTCTGGAGATGATTTTATTTTCATAACATGTATTAGTTAATTTGTACCTTGGCTAGAGGAGTTATAGTTTTATAAATATGCATAATAATTACAAATAGTTTTTATTCTTCATAAGAGAATATTAAGTTACAAAATAACTAACCTAAATAAAGAAAACAAAAATACAAATATTAGTTTATGCGTAGGTCCACATAACTAATATTGACGCCCATCAACTGCACAAATGTTTGCATCCTGTTAGCCGTAGACCAAGAACGAACCTCGGGATAACAATTTGTAGATGATATGATATCTATCATTGATATAGGACAACCATCTTTTAGGAGAACTTGTAAGCAATTAATGAGGTAATATATTCAATAAAAATACTAAATCAAATATAAAAGAAAATAATTAGTTTACCTACACAAAATGAGAACCATGAACATGTCCTATACATATTAGTTTATGTTGTCTTGAATTAGTAGGTGGTCTAGTACACGGTGGAAAAACTATAATATTTTGGCATGATGATAAGCAGACTAAGATGACATTATATCGATTAGCAATAGTGTAGCCCATATCAGGTATAGTCATCCATTTATCCATATTAGCCTATAAGTAATGATAAACATTGATTAAGCAACATTTTTGTAAGAAGTAAAAAAGTAAAGTTTGAGGAAACAAATATAACGTACCCTTGTTTGCGACTCCACTAACAATGACTTCCTTAGTTCTTCAAGCAGATCATATGATCCCACTAATCTTGCGTATTCATCACGCCATTGACTAAGTTCTTTTAAAAGATCATGTCGGATTAGGGGCCACAATTCCTCACCCATCCCTAACAAGACAACAATACATTTGTACCCATAATGGCCATCAACAACCACATCAACAACATTGACAATGTAACCATGACAGATAGGATGGAACTGATCTAACATGGGAATTTAAATTTGTTACGTAGATCCAAAAATGTCATTACATTTCCCCTTAGATTTCATGTTATTCTTCAAGGAATTACTACTCTATGTGGATATGAAGGCGTCAACATGCTTAAAGTAAGATGGATCACGCTTAGTTTTATTTTGTGCACCTTTGGTTTGTGCACAAAGTCCGTCAACATACTCGATGAACATTTTTATTTTGTGCACCTTTGGTTTTAACTTTTTGCATTAGAGGTACCATTGATGTCATTGTAGGACACACAATTTCAAGTAAATTTTGTTTGATTGTTACTTTTTCTGCATAAGACTACCATTTCAATTTCCTTCTCAATGCATAACCTTGAAAGCGATTCATTTGATGAAATATTTGAAAAGCTTAATTTAGTCCATATTATATGAAGAACATTCAAAGGAATCACCTCATGCACATATCATGCTAATTCACAAGCACATGGTAGACCATACGTTGCTCTCAACATGCAACCCCACCTTCCACTATCAAATCCTATATGCATAACTCGTTCAACCTCATAAACAATGAGTCCTAAAGCATGTTTTGATACAATTCCAACCAATCTTACATACATGTTTCCCTTATACAAGTCAATAATCAGATTTATACTTTTTTCAAAAGACGCCTTGATTTCATTATGTTGGAGGATGAAAACGTTATGAATTGCGTCCCAACACGAGCATAGGTCTCCCATACTGCTTCCCAAAACTTTCTTCAAGCTCTAGTGGGCAGACTCAACCCATTAGAATTAACATAAACAATATCGTAAGTGAATAAGAAGATAACTAATGTAAATGACAATGAAACATACATGTTTGATGTTGTGTTTCCTAAATGCATTACTCGATTTGTCCATGCTTTTACAAAGAATTTTTTGTACAAAATTATCCTACTATTGACATATTCATAGAATAAAGGCCATGAAATACAAACATGACGAAGGCGCTCAACAAAATTCGTGAAGGTCGACTGATCTTCACAATCCATTACATTTTCTCATGCTTCCATCATAGCATCCCATGCTTCCATCACAGCATCCCACGCTTCAACAAAATTGACTAACATTTTGCACTTCGCTTTGACATTTTTCTAAATATGGAATCAACATAGGAGATGATAATAATAAAAAAATATAGTGGAAATAAAATTCATCAAAGCAAGTTCTCTATTTCTTACAATTACTTGTGGACCACCCTCAGATGCCATGAATAATCCTCTAAGTTTTTCCAAAGCCTAAGTAAAATTAAATTGTAATTCACTAGATATGAATGCAAACCCAACAGAGAAAGTCAACATTGTATATGTCACCCCAATTTTCTCAAGTAATGGCGATCGATATTTGCTAGTTTTGTAGGTGGTATCCATTAAGAATACAATATTAAATGGATTCAACAATTTAACGAAATTAGGATGTGTCCAAAATAGATCACTAACCACCTCCAATTCGTCTTGACATCTACTCCAATGGATGTAATTATCACGATCTAACAACATCATTAAGTGTTGTAATTCAATTCTCTCAAACTTCTCAATGATAGTTTATAAGTGTATCTTGCATTATATACTTGTTTTATCGTTGTGACATTACACTCATTATTTTCTTTGAGAGTAAGCAGAATATTTGCAGGCTTGACTTGACTCTTATACATATCAACATGCAAGGAATGTTCATAAGATTTTAACCTTCGAACAAATGGGTGGCCAAATAAAGTTTGAGACAAATCATGGTTATGGTATATTCAGATTACCTTCAACATCCAATTATCTCCATTACTAATTGGTTTGCCTCTCAGTTTAAATGGACAATCACATTTTCTTGTGCCAGAAACATTAGGTTGAACATCAGATTTGTACTTCCTATACTTACCACCTCTTTCACACCAAACAAGACATACATTTTTCTCCCAAGTTGACCAGTAGCTTTGTTAGATCTTATGGTGACAATAAAAAAACCAAGATCAAATATTATCCCTCAAACCCACTGAATCAACTCATGTCATGTGAAAAATATCTACTCAGTCATAAAATTATTTGTATAATCTCCCTCTCACATCTCATTTATGAAAGAAGATAAGTATGAGATAAAACTCGAATTTACTTGTGATTCCATGAAAGTTAAAGGGAGATCATCCACTTTAGATAACTTTCACCACCAATAGCCTAAACTCAATATTCAAAACCAGTTTTTTGAACAATAACAAATATAAAAAGAAAATAAAAGTAATCATGCAATAATAAAATAATAAAACATAAATAAAAACAAAATATAGCATAAATAAATAGTAAACCGTAAAAAAATACCAAGTAAAACAAAAAAAATAAAACAATAAAAAATATAAAATAAAAATATCCACGCAACAATAATATAAATATAAAACATCAATAAATAAATAAAATAAAGCATACATAAATAGTAAACGGTAAAAAAATAGCATTGAAAATAAAATAATAAAAACTAATAAAAGAAAATAAAAATATTCACGTAAGAATAAAATAAATATAAAATATAAATAAATAAATAAAATAAGGCATGATAAAAGAGTAAATCCTAAAACATACCGATTAAAACAAAATAAAAATAAAAAAAATAAAAAAAAATAAAAATATTCATGCAACAATAAAATAAATATAAAACATAAATAAATAGTAAACCGTAAAAAAAATATTAATTAAAACAAAAGAAAAATAAAGAAAAAATTGAAGGACAATTTTTGTATATTAATCAGAAGTAGACATCCGGAAATAACAAAATTTCACTTTCGTAAGCAGATCATGACTTTCATAAGAGTATGAATATGAACACCACTTCAGTATGAATATGAACACCACTTCTGGGACAACAAAAATTCAGAAGTTGACATTTGTTTAACTTCATTTTTGGATGTCCACTTACGGAAAAGTGCAGACATGAAGAGAAATCACTTTCGGGATAGTTAAATATCAGAAGTTGACATCCAGATGAGGACAATTCTGGATGTCCACTTCCATAAACGAGGAGATTTGTTTACTTATTTTTTGGAAGTCCACTTCCGTTTATGGGTTTTGTTTTTCGAAAATCACTTTCGTGAATGGGATAAACCGAAAGTCCACATCCGGTAAATTTGCCAACCGAATGATGACCTCCGGAGAATGTTAAAATTCATCAAGTTAGTTATTTTCTTTTTTAACATTCTAACATTCCACCTCAAATATATACTTATCATACCAAATAAATCTAAATCTAAATTACAATGAAACAAATGCATACCTTTTTGCTGGAATGAAATGAATGAAGGTTCAAATGGTGAAATAACAAGAAATTGACTCGACAATACACGATCAAATCGATGAACTGGAAAATTCTGTATAGAAACAACACTCTACAGAAACAACATGATAACAAGAAGAAAAAGTTTAAGGGTGAAAGTGAAAGAGCAAGAGGTAATTTACGAGTGCAGCACGTTAGTTGTAGCAAATACCATCTCACTTATTATGTTTGTTCAAGCAGTCACCAAACTTTGTAACTTCATAATTGCTTAATTAAATCTTTTGCGTATTTCTGTTTTTAATTTTAATTTAATTGTTGAATGGCATAAATGAAACAACACAAAACTTTAGAGGTGCAGAAGAAATATTGGGGGTGTAGGAAGAAACCCCTTGGCTTTAGTTGTTTATCCAATCAAAATTAATTTCTAGCTTTTTTGATGTAGAGCAATTAAAGTTAATGGTTGGACATGCATCTTGGCTTAGTAAATATGATATCGTTTAGTTCTGCCACCAATATTGCTTAATTTCCATGACCGCAAGATGAACTTCCAACTTGGTATTTATGTGACATGCATAAATGGTAAAATGATTTAAATGCTAAGAATGAGGAAAATGTAACAAAATTAAGAAACATGAAATTTTCAATAATTTTTTTGTAGGTGTGCTAAATGGGTGAATTAAGATGGGAAAAATTATGACAATTCAATAAGAACAAGAAATAAAGAACAAAATGACGTATATCAAGGTCCTTAAGGTGACGTGATAGTTTCCTTTAGGAGAGGGTCATTTGGTTCTTTGCGGATACATAAAAATATATGAGAGGCGAATAAATTATGGCATGAACTAATGTGAAAAGGGGAAAGGAAAGGCCAATTTAAAATGCTAGGTCTTGAACCTGTTATTCTATCTTTTTCAGAGTAGTGATGTCAAATATAGTCTTTGAGTTTTCGGGTCCAATATAGTGGAAAGCCCTTTAGCAAGGTGGGTTTATGCCCAAGAGCTTGAATTTTGATAAAATTTTACTTGAAGTATTTATAGGACTATTGGAATAACGATAATGAACCTGTCCCACTAATATTACTTAAGGAGGATCATAATTGTTTTTTGGGCAACCTAAAGTCAAAAAAGTATAAAAAGACATTAGCTGTCGGTTGAAGACCGAAATGGGTACAAAGAATGTGGAAAGCACGAATAAAGGCCTAATAATTATTTGGGTGTAGTGGGGTTGTTGCTACATTCATGATTGTTGATATTTCTTTCTCAAAATCACTCAAAGGGAGGGTCCGAACTAGTTTACTGAATACAGTGGCATACCAAAAGTAACATCCACCTTTCGATCATCATTCTCATGTTTACAAACATGCTCATCCATTTCACAAATATGAACACAAACATCTTTCTCTATTGTCTTACTCAAGGCTTGATGATTACACAAGTTTTTAACTTTCCTCATCGAGATAAAGCTAGAGGTTTCTCGCAATAACTCTATTTTAGCCCATGGATAATAGTGATAATAAGCGGCCATTGTTGTGATTACTATAAAGAAGAAAAAGCTTGTGAGTATCTAGCAAAAGTAGTGAAGAAAATAAATAAGATGGAGGATGATCTAGAAGTAGAAGCGATGTACAATGAGAGGAAAGCTTGATGGGTAAAGTGCACTAAAATGGGAAGGGATGAAGGAAGTTAATGAAGAAGTAAAGTGAGGAATAAGTTAACACTTCTAAAAAATAAGTTGGAAGGTTTTACTTTCATAGCCAATGTTTGGTAGCCACCTAGAAGGGAAATGAAATGGTGTGTTAGGCAAAGGGTGCAAAAGGGTGTATTTCATGTTTGAATTATTTTGAATTCTTTCAAGCCTTAGCGCCTCTAGCTAAAGCCTGAGGTTTAAGGCGGGGGGCTTTGGTCTTTTCATGTTCATGGGTTCAACCGAAAAAGGTAAGATATAATGAGCTATTTAAGGCCTAACCCGAGGTTAGGTAGGATTGCCCAACTAGTGAGAGCAAGGTAACAAACAAAAATCAATTGAAGGGAAGGACCCACATTGTTGGTAAAGGATAAGAAAAAAAGGGTGGCAACCAACTTAGGAGAAGTGGAAAACGAACTCAGAAAGGTTATAAGAGAAGGCTATGGAGAAGGAAAAGAAGGGGACTATTTTTCAATTCTATTTATTCAGAATCGGTCACTTTTTGGCTAGAACAGGTAATAAGGTAAATTTCCTCGTATCTTCTTTTCTTATATTATAACAGATAGGAACTAAGTTTAGTAAAAGAAATATAATGATCAATACGAATCAAAACTCTAAATATAAAGACCAAATTACTAATTAAGCCTTAAAAGATTAAATAATTCTACCCACCCAAATTTTAAAATAGTTCTTTTAAAATAAAAAACAAAAAATTATTTATTTCTTTTTCATATATTTAAAGAAAAAAACATTTTACACAAAAATTTAAGATCTCATAATTAATAATTAAATAATTTTACGTAATACATTTAAAATGTTACACCAAATTACTCCTTTCATTATCATAAACTTAATTTTTTTTTAAATTTTAGCTTTATTTTTTCTATCGATTTCAAAATTGTAAATTTTTTTTTTTCATAAAACATAAGGAATTAAAGAATTAAAATTTTAAGTTAGCATTATCTTTTCAATTCTTTTTCTTATTTTAAGAGGATTAATAAGTCAACTTCACGTACGCCAATGAATTTAACTCTGGTGGATTAGGTTGTAGGGGGCCGAGTCTAAATTTTTAGTCCATTATGAATGTATTTTTAATTTTGACATGCTTGAATGTAGAAGATGACTTGAATCTATTTTGGTGACACTAACATAACAAAGGCCTTACATTATAGTTATTTTAGGGCTTCTCTCCGATTAAAAATCCATAATCCATTATATCATAGTTTAAAACAAGCATTTTAGACTAAATTAAAATGAAGAGAATGACACTTGACACTAACACTTGACACGTGGCATTGTCTTATCATATGACACTGACAATGCCACAACCTGACACGTGGCAATAAAATGTGTTGCAAAAATATTAAAAAAATCACATATTGATATGACACGTCGTTAACGATATTAGTAATTTTTTCTGAAAGAGACCTAATTGATACACATTGTAAAAGTTGAGATCCAATTGAATTTTTTTTTAAAAATGAAGACCAAATTGACACACCCTAGCAAAGTGGTAATCATCTGAGTAATTAAACCTATTGGGTTTTGTCTCTATATTGATAAAAAAATTTAGAAATACACTCACACATATATATATATATATATATATATATATATATATATATATATATATATATATATATATATATATATATATATATATATATATATAAGATTCTCGATGAAATCTAAGGAAGAAAGCGATCAAATTAATTAAACGTGTGGGTGAGATTGGTGTACGAAATCAACAATCTTTATGTGAAATTAATTCTCTCCATCGATAGTGACATGCGAAAACACCACGGTTTGAATTAAATATGAGTGTTTGCTAACCTTGTGTAAAAGAATGCACATTGAGATAATTTAGTTGCGAACAATAATGATACCGTTGGAAATTAAATCCCCGAAAAACAATATA